>Ga0208120_100017_pt1 | contig 74554 bp, 65 predicted proteins | sample LakWasMet52_LOW8_2_FD_183888 | JGI IMG/M metagenome (GOLD analysis project Ga0208120, IMG submission 183888) | Freshwater sediment methanotrophic microbial communities from Lake Washington under simulated oxygen tension - Sediment Metagenome... | ecosystem: Environmental > Aquatic > Freshwater >...
CAATATCAAAGTAGGGCAAGTGGCAAAATTCAGTGTGGATGCCTTTCCCAACCTTAATTTTGAAGGGGTAGTGAAACAGATTCGCTTAAATCCGGTGACTACTTCCAACGTGGTTTCCTACAATGTGGTGATTTCTGTAGATAATCCTGAGCATACTTTACTGCCCGGCATGACTGCTTATGTGAATATTGTGTTTGCCAAACACGATAATGTGATGTTGGTGCCAAATGCGGCGTTACGTTATAAACCCAAGATGGATGAGACCGACTCCAAGTCCGGAGGCAATGGCAATTCACCCCAACGCGGTGCGGGTAACGGCAGTAGAAAAAAACCGGTAGAAACGCAGAATGCAAGTGGTTTAGGTCATGGCAAGGTTTTTGTACTGCAGGATGGTAAACCGCAGCTGCGACAAGTTAAAGTTGGCATTACCGATGGTAAGCTCACTGAAATCGTAAGCACTGAGTTTAAGGCTGGCGACAAAGTGATCGTCGGTGAAAATCAGGCTGATGGTAAAGCTGCTTCCAGCGCCATGCGTGCGCCGCGGATGTTTTAAGGTTTGCTAAGCGGATTCTATTGAATGAACCACGTTATTGAAGTGCGCCATTTGTATAAGGATTACCAAACGGCGGCTGGTGACTTTCCTGTGCTGAAAGATGTGAATCTTACCGTTGAGCGGGGCGAGTATCTGGCAATCATGGGACCATCCGGTTCCGGTAAATCAACTTTCATGAATATTTTAGGCTGTCTGGATAAGCCAACCGCGGGCGAATACCTGCTGGATGGATATCAGGTGGCGCAGTTGGAAAACAATGCTTTAGCGCAGCTTAGAAATAAAACCATAGGCTTTGTTTTCCAGGGGTTTAACCTGCTGGCGCGTTCCAGCCTGCTGGATAACGTTGCCTTGCCTTTGGTGTATTCGGGCGTAGATAAAAACACACGGCATGAAAAAGCAGAACAGGTACTGATAAAGGTTGGATTGGGTAATTATTTGAATTCCAGACCCAGCCAGATTTCGGGTGGGCAGCAGCAGCGCGTGGCGATTGCACGCGCCTTGGTTAATAATCCGCGCCTGATATTGGCTGATGAGCCTACCGGTAATCTTGATAGTAAAACCAGTGAAGAAATTATGGGGCTGTTTGATAATCTGAACAAAGAAGGCATCTCTATTGTTCTGGTCACGCATGAAAACGACATTGCACAGCACGCTAAACGGCAAGTGAGATTTCTGGATGGAAAAATCGTACACGATAGTTTTTACCATGCTGAAGTTTTGGAGGGTGCCTGATGTTTACCGCAATGCTGGGTGAGGCATGGCATGCAATGGGCGCTAATCGCATGCGCACTTTTCTTACCATGCTAGGCATGATGATAGGCGTAGGTGCGGTAGTGCTGATGATGGCAATCGGCGAGGGCGCGCAGCAGTCTATCAAAAAATCCATCAGCTCTATGGGCAGTAATCTGTTCATTGTGCTGTCTGGACCACCCAACAGTGCCGGCGCAAGGTCAGCTACCGGTAATGCACAGTCGTTAAACGTAAAAGATGCAGACGCGGTTGCGGAGTTGGATGGAATTGCCGGCGTTGCACCGACGACGATGGGTAGCGCGCAGGTGATATATTCCGGTAATAACTGGAATACAACCGTGATTGGTACCACGCCCAGCTATATGGAGATACGTGACTGGGTAATTGATGACGGCTACGTGTTTTCAAATTCCGATATACGTTCTGCAACCCGCGTTGCGCTTATCGGTAAAACAGTGGCAGATAATCTGTTTGGTGATGATGTTGACCCGGTAGGTAAAACCATACGCATCAAACAAAGCCCCTTTATCGTAGTGGGCGTGCTGAACCCCAAAGGCCAGAGTCTGGATGGCCGTGATCAGGATGACACTATCATTGTGCCGCTGACTACCGCGCAACGTAAACTTTTCGGCAACCAGATTCCTGGCAGCGTCAGGATGATGATGGTGCAGGCAGAGTCTGACAATGTGATGCAGCAGGCGGAAGATGACATCAATAATCTACTGCGTCAGCGTCACAATATCCGCGAAGGCTCCGACAGCGATTTTTCAGTGCGTAACCTGACTGCAATTGCCAACACTGCCGCTGAGGCTACCCGCACTATGGCGCTATTGCTAGGTGCGATTGCTTCCATCTCGCTGCTGGTAGGCGGTATCGGCATCATGAACATCATGCTGGTGTCGGTAACTGAACGTACCCGAGAAATCGGCATCCGCATGGCGATAGGTGCCAGAGAGCGTGATATCTTGCTGCAGTTCTTGTTGGAGGCGTTTGTAATATCCATCGTCGGTTGCATTATCGGTATTTTAATAGGCGTGGGAGGTGCGGCGCTGGTTAAAAACTTTGCCAGCACTGACACGGTGGTGACTACACAATCTATTACTCTGGCATTTGTAGTGGCCGCCAGCGTGGGAATTTTCTTTGGGTTTTATCCGGCCCGCAAAGCGGCAAGGTTGAATCCGATTGAAGCGTTGCGTTATCAATAGTTTGCTGAATTTATCTTTTCGTTAAACTCGGTTATATCCAAGATTTTTTACAATTCTAGATGCCGACATGGATATGCCAATTGGCTTTCTCCAGCAGAATTTGAAAGACAGTAATTCGTGAAACTGAGAAGTGTCTGGTACAGATGGGGCATGTGAAACTCCATAATGCTATTATAGTGGTTAATCTTTCATTATCGCACTTTCTGCTGTTGTATGCTTGCCGACTACACGCATGCTTGCCGCGCTAATCCCAAAAGCTAAGCTGATGCACATCGCTGCTACCCACGAATCACTACTGTTGGCGACAAAAGTCACAATGGGCACTCCGAGTAATTTTGTTACAGATTCAATAGTTCGCAGTATACCGTTGGCCGTACCTAGGTATTCAATCGGACATTCAGTTTGTAACCACATTGTTTGTGCAAAAAGAAGAGCACTAACACCCATTCCAAGAAAGAATTCTAAAACGATGAACAAAAACATGCTGCTACATATTCCGATTGTTGTCATGATGAACATGCACATTAATGAAGCTATGCCAAACATTTTGTCATAGCCGATCTTGAAGATATTTCTCTTGAGGATATTGGATGCAACCATTCTCCCAAGAAACATGGCAACAATAGGCATTGCAAACATTAACTCATCTCCATTTGCCATTGTTTTATTATAGATAGCAAGGGTAAAAAACAAACCGGAGAATGCAAAAATATAGGGTACGTAAGTAATGAAGAATGAGTACATCTTGGGTACGGCAATAATAATACGGGATAATGATAGAAATATGTCTCCTAAAGTGCGACGAGTTTGTGTCGGCTCTTTCACGGCTTCTACATACACCTTTTCGTAGGTAAGGAACCAATAATACGCAAATGCTGTAACAAGGAAACTTGCAGCATCAATCGCATACAAAGTTGATAGTGGTAATTTTATCAACAAAAATAATGGGGCCATCAACGGCCCAAATACAGCTCCAATAGCTGCGATCTCTGTCATGATGGCTGTAGCTTCGCGAAGTTTTTGACTGGCGAAAATAATTGGTAGCAACTTTCGAATTGCAATGAAATTGGCGATTGATAGTGCTGTTGTTACCACGACTATTATTACCACAACAGGAAATGTCGGAGTAGTCGCGAGAATGCCTGTGAAAACAGCATTGAATATGTTTATAACGAACATTGGTACTTCATATCTAGAAAATAAATCAATCTGAGCCCCTATGACTCCTGATAACAGGATTCCTGTAACTGTCGTCGCATAGATTAAGATTGCATACTGATCAACGCCTTCAGCAGATAGCAGGAATTGATATGCAAGAGCAATATTTGTTAAGGAAGAGCCGAGAACGCTTAGCAACGAAGCCCCAAAAAATATTGCTGTCGGTGTGACACGAAGGGAAATCATAGCGTCATGCTTTAAAGTCGTAGAGGAAACACGGGATTTTCCCGGAAAAGCTGCCTGTCCATAAAAACCTCATGGCCCGGCTGCGAAGGGCGCAGTCATATGCGCATTGTTTGCACTCTTCAGGATCTTGTACCGAAGTGCGAATATTACTTAACGTAGGTGACGTAGTCCAAAGTTTGGTTATGTCATGTTGGAAAATGTTACCAATTTTAAGAGACTCATCTTCAAGCAAAGGAAATGGGAAAACATCACCATCTTTATTAATAAACAATACGGTCTGTCCTTCTTTACTGCCATGTATACATTTATTCTGTGTATTGATATTACTTCGGTTAAGAGTTGGGTCAAAATGACAATCAATCTCAATGTCTGATACAAGGTGCTCAATTGATTGTTGCAAAGACTTACGTGCATCTTTCAAACAGGAGAAATAGTCAGTATCAGGCATTATTGCGCGTCCTTGTTTCGCTAGAATCCCAAAAATCAGACCTTTTGCCCTTACAGACTCTCCAAGCGCAACCACTTTGTCCAGATATTTGGCATTTATTGGAGTCACTACACAAGAAATCCAAATGTTTTCATTATGTCTTCGGATGTTATGTATCGCATTTATCAGCCGACTGAAAATATTTCGTCCGACAATTGAATTGAAATCTTCGTCTAACGCATTTACCGAAATTTGTATCGCAGCAAAAGCTGCTAGAGTCTCTCTATAGTGCTCAAGTTGAAGTCCAGGTATGACCGCGTTTGTTATGATGTTTTGCACTAGGCCACGAGCTTGAGTGTAGGCCACGATGTTTTTAAATTGCTTATTTACAAAGGTTTCGCCACCAACCCACTGCAGTTGAGGTACACCCCAGTCGTAAGCAATATCAATAATTCTTTTTGCATTTTCAAATGACATGTGGGCCTTGGGGCTTGACTCATTTATTGCGCTCGCATAGCAGAAAGTGCACGAAAAATTACAAGCCTTAGTTATTTGCACTTGAATATTACGAGGAGATGCTGGGTAATTATGACTCCACGAGATTTCTGGTAGAAATTTTGAAATAAATTCATAGCTTTCAGTGCCGTGAACGATGCGTCTTAGTTGATTTTTATGTATAACGTAAATTTCCCCTGTGGTTGGATCGCGTTGCGCCAACACATTAGGAAAAATTTCCTGAAATCTAGGATTGTTAGATTGCGACTCGTTATTCATCAAAATTGATATCTCACTATTTTGAAAATCTACCTACCCCCCCCTAATATTTAGAGGGGGGGCTTGTCAAAATATCAGCACCAGTGAAGTGCTTCTGTAACGCTACATTGCGCAACATATTGAGCTTCTATAGAGTCTTTGAGTATCTGAGCTAGAGTCATTACTATCTCCTTAAAAGTAGATGAAGAACTGCATTTATAAAGGTTGAATTGCGATCCTAAATATCTACCTTGTGTAAAGGTGACTTTCGATATTCTTGGACACGCAATGATTATATTAACTTAATGATTTTAAATATAAAATGCGTCATATTGTCGCGCGTCAAACTGACGCATCAGCAAGACAATAAGGGGCAACAATTTTTTGTTTCACATCATTTCAGACCCACTGAAAAAGGTGGTTTATTGATTTTGTTCCGTTGATTTTTCTTAATCTTTGTACTACTTAAGATGCCTGCCCAGCGCCCAGGCCACATGTTCGCGCACTATATCGGAATTGTCATTTGCGCGAGCCTGTAGCGCAGTAATAATGGCAGGCGAGGTTGTTGCATTGCCTAATCCTACCGCGATGTTACGCAGCCATTGCTCATAACCGATGCGATAAATGGCGCTGCCTGCCATCTTTGTTTTGAACTCATCTTCGCTCCAGTTAAAGCAGTCAATCAGGCTAATATCATCCAGCCCATGTTTAACTGCAAAATCAGGCTCTTTGGTCGTTTCGGCAAATTTGTTCCATGGGCAGCAAAGCTGGCAGTCATCACAGCCATACACGCGGTTACCGATTAAGGGGCGTAACTCCACTGGTATGCTGCCTTTTAATTCGATAGTCAGGTAGGAGATGCAGCGTCTGGCATCTACCTCATAAGGCGCGGTAATGGCTTGGGTAGGGCATATATCAATACAGCTTGAGCAAGTACCGCAGTGATTGGTGGCTGGTTCATCAATCTCTAGTGGCAGGTTGGTGTAAATTTCACCTAAAAAAAACCAGGAGCCGCGCTCTTTATTGATAAGCAGTGTGTGTTTGCCGCGCCAGCCTAAGCCAGCTTTCTCGGCCAATGCCACTTCCAGTACGGGCGCGCTATCTGTGAATGCTCTGTATTCAAAATTGCTGGTTTGGTAGTCTGTAAGTTCGGCCTGAATCTTCTCACACAGTTTTTGCAGTTTATTGCGCATTACTTTGTGATAATCACGTCCAAGCGCATAACGTGAGATAAAAGCTTTGGCGCCATTTTGCAGAACAGTTTCGCTATCCGTTGCACTGGGCGGCAGGTAATCTAAACGCGCTGAAATTACACGTATGGTATTTGGCACTAATTCAGCAGGGCGGGTACGCTTGATGCCGTGTTTTGCCATATAATCCATCTCACCATGGAAACCTTTTTTTACCCACTCTTCATGTTTCGTTTCGGCCGTATGCAAATCTGTGTCAGTGATGCCAATTTGATTAAAGCCCAGTGCCAAACCCCAGGTTTTAATATTGGCGCTCAGTTTTTGCATTTGCTGGCTGGTAAAATGATTAACAGGATTGCTCATGGATAATAATTTTACACTTGATTTAGCGGATGAAGCGGCAACACTTGCATTTGGCAGCGCATTAGCGCATGCCATTGAGCCGAATTTAACGATTTTTCTGCATGGTGATTTAGGTGCCGGAAAAACCACGCTTGTACGCGGTCTGTTGCGTGGCTTAGGGTATGTGGGCAAGGTTAAAAGCCCCACCTATACATTGGTTGAACCGTATGAGATGTTGAATAGTCATGCAGCGCAGCTGAATTTGTATCATTTTGATTTATATCGTTTTAACGATGATGAAGAATGGGAAGCATCCGGGTTTAGGGACTTTTTTAATCCAAGTAGTGTTTGCCTGATAGAGTGGCCGGAAAAAGCTGAGCGGGTATTGCCAGAGCGTGATATCCAAATCAGTTTTAATATCAAAGATGTAGGTCGCAGTGTGAGTGTATCGGCGCATACCCAGCGTGGGCAACAATGTATTCAGCGCTTCAAATTGAAATTAAATGTTTAATATTAATAATATGTTCAGTATGTTACAGCTCAGTACGTTACGATTCGGTGCTTAGAGAATTTTATGATTAAACGCTTTTTTTGCTCTGTATTATTAGGCTTGTTTCTGGTTTCAGGGGTATTTGCCACATCGGCTGCAAATGCAGCCAGTAATATCGTGACTGCCGCCCGCGTATGGCCTGCACAGGATTACACCCGAATCACACTGGAGGCAGGCAAGCCATTTGTCTACAAAATGACATTACTTAAAAATCCTGAGCGCGTAGTGGTAGATATTGAAAACGTTGATGTTAATCCGGCGTTAAAGTCTTTAAGTGAAAAAATATTGGGTAGCGATCCATATATCTCGCAGTTGCGTGTTGCCAGATTCAAGCCTGGAACAGTACGTCTGGTGGTGGATTTGAAAACCGAAGTTAAACCAACCATGTTCACTTTGCCGCCAGCGGGTGAATACAAACATCGGCTGGTGCTGGATATTTACCCGGTAAAAGATCCGTTGATGGCAATGCTTGCCGAGCGCTCGCCCGCAGAAAATAACTCACCACCGCCAGCAACTACTGCGGATACTACGGCAGAAAAAACATTGCCTAAATTGCGTATGGAATCTGCGGTGGCAACACCTGCTGAAAATAACAAACCTGAGGCAGAAACAGTTAAAGATGTGCCGGAAAGTGTTAATCCTGTAGCTGAAGATCAGGCAACTGTACCGGCAGATACGCCGGAGCCTGCAATCAGGGAAGAGATTAAAAACAAAAGCCTGGATAAGGATATTCGGCAGATTACGATTGCCATTGATGCCGGGCATGGCGGTGAAGATCCCGGTGCACGCGGCGCCACTGGTAGCCATGAGAAAGACATTACCTTGGCCATCGCTAAAAAACTAAAGGCAAAAATAGATGAAGAGCCTAATATGCGCGGCGTACTGACGCGTGATGGTGATTATTTTATTCCGCTGCATGGGCGCGTGGTCAAAGCGCGTAAATTACAGGCGGATTTGTTTGTATCTGTGCATGCTGATGCTTTTACTAACCCGGCAGCACGTGGCTCATCCGTATTTGCATTGTCAGAAAAAGGCGCCACCAGTGCCAGTGCGCGCTACCTGGCTAAAAAAGAAAATGAGTCGGATTTGATCGGTGGCGTGAGCCTGAATGTGAAAGACCCGGTATTGGCGCGCACCTTGCTGGATTTATCGCAAACAGCAACCATTAACGATAGCTTGAAGTTAGGTAAGGCAGTGCTAGGCCATATTGGTGAAATTAACACGCTGCATAAAAACCATGTTGAACAAGCTGGTTTCGCAGTGCTTAAATCGCCGGATATTCCATCTATTTTGGTAGAGACAGCTTTTATCAGCAACCCTGAAGAAGAGCGTAAGTTAAATGATGAGCAGTATCAGGATAAACTGGTGTCGTCTATTTTGTCCGGGATTAAAAAGTACTTTGCCAGCAATCCGGCGCTTGCAAAAACCAAGCTGGCATTGGATTAGTTTTATTAAGCCTTACAACTGCAATTTTCCAAAAGGATAAGCAGCATGAAACTAACATTTTTAGGTGCAACAGGTACGGTTACAGGTTCAAAATATCTACTTAATACTGGTAGCCAGCGTATTTTGGTTGATTGCGGTCTGTTTCAGGGTTTGAAACAACTGCGTTTGAAAAACTGGGCGAACCTGCCAATTAACCCCAGGGATGTAGATGCTGTGGTGCTGACCCATGCGCACATTGACCACACCGGTTATCTGCCATTGTTTGTTAAAAACGGGTTTACCGGCAATGTTTACTGCACCGAGGCAACGCGTGATCTGTGCAAGATTTTGCTACCCGATTCAGCACACCTACAGGAAGAAGAAGCCGAATATGCGAATCGTCGCGGCTTTTCCAAGCACCATCCGGCATTGCCGCTATATACCAAGGCAGATGCTTACCATGCTCTAGAGTTGCTGACACCGGTACCGTTCGATCAGGATGTGAATATCGGCGAAGACCTCACGCTCAGGTTTTACCCTAACGGCCATATTCTGGGTTCTGCATTTGCACGCATCCATAACAAGAAAACCTCGGTATTGTTTTCAGGCGATATTGGCCGCTCGAATAATATTTTGATGAAAGCACCGGTGCAGGTGAAGCAAGCTGATTATCTGCTGCTTGAATCTACTTATGGCAACCGTCTGCATGAGCGCGATGACCCAATGCTCAAGCTGGCAACTATAATTAACAAAACCGTAACACGTAAAGGCGTAGTGCTCATTCCAGTATTCGCTGTAGGACGTGCGCAGGAGTTGCTGTATTACATCCATTTGCTTAAGGCATCGGGTGCTATATCAGAAGACATACCTGTGTATCTAAATAGCCCAATGGCGGTAGATGCGACTGCCATTTTCACCAAGCATCGTGGTGAGCATCGTTTATCAAAAGAAGAGTGCGCGGCATTGAACCGCACGGCACATATCATCAACAGTGTAGAAGAGTCCAGGGCGCTGAACCAGATTAAAGGCCCGATGATTATTCTTTCTGCTAGCGGTATGGCGTCCGGCGGACGTGTTGTGCACCACCTAAAAGCATTTGCACCTAAGTCCAATAACACGATTTTATTTGCTGGCTTTCAGGCGGCTGGTACGCGCGGTGCCGCACTGGTAGATGGTGCCGAACAGATTAAAATCCACGGCGAGTATGTGCCAGTACGGGCCAAGGTTGAAATTATCTCCAACCTTTCAGCGCATGCTGATTACCTGGAAATAATAGACTGGCTTAAAGGGTTTGAATCTGCCCCCAAGAAAACCTTCATTATTCACGGCGAACCCTTGGCAGCCGATGCAATGCGGCTACATGTTGAAGAACAGCTGCATTGGCGTACCGAAGTGCCGGATTATTTAGAAACGGTAAATCTGGATTGACTGGCAGGTGTCAGTTGTTGAATCACTACCTTCTGGTCATTAAATAATCTATTTCCCTGCTGGTATCACCATAGCCTGCCTGAGTCAGTAGCGCGCGTTCAATATAGCGGCTTACCTGCTGCCGCAACGCCATCACCTGACTGCCATCCACAAAGAATTGCGGAAACTTGAAGCTCAGCCATGCGTACAGGCTTAAGTTATGGCTCAGTAGCTCGGCAGCTTCCAGGTGTTTTGGGCTGTCTGCATCCAGCCAGGCTGGGCGAGGCGGCAGATGTCTCACCCTGGATTGCGCGACACTTTGCAGGCACAGCAGGTAATAGTCTTTTTCAAAGGCGACATTGAGCGATATCGGTGCGCAGACAAATATATACTTATTTTTTAGTGACATATCTGGCGCATATTCATCCACCAGCAAGGCCTGGCTGATTTGCGCATTCAACGATGTAAGTTCAAATAACGCATGCTCAAAGCGGCTGCGCTCCTGATGGTAGATCAGGATTTCAGAGATCTTGCGCGTATGCAGTCTGGCGGCAATGCCATCAATCTGCATCATGTTGATATTGATAGGCAGTTTCTGTAAGTCAGCGGTGTCGTCCGTCAGGAGCATGTGTTCAATATGAATCAGCTCATCATTCTCCAGCACATTTACGTAACCAGTTTCATAGATGCCAAACCTGCCGGCACGTCCGGCAATCTGCCGCACTTCTGTCATATTAAGCAATCGTGATGCTACGCCGTCAAATTTATGGATATGCGAGAAAATCACGCGGCGTATCGGCAAGTTCAAGCCCATGCCAATTGCATCGGTGGCGACTAAAATATCTGCTGCGCCTGTATTGAAACGTTCAGACTCAGTGCGCCGTACTTCAGGCGCCAGTGCACCGTAAATTGAGGCTACGCTAAAGCCCCACTGCCTGAATCTGGCACTTAAAGTCAGAACATCTTTGCGGCTGAAAGCGATAACCGCATCGCCTTTTTGCAGTTTTGGCTTTAGTTTCTGGCGGCTGTAGCGCTTGCCGCACAGGCTTTCATCTTCAAGTAGTAGCGGGGTCTTACGTTCCAGATAAGTGACATCATAAGTTTCACCCAAAGCCTCAATTGCATTGATACAGGGGGCTGTAACAGCAGTCGAGCCGCAAATAAAAACCTTGGATGCCGGTGCTCCAACCAAAGCCGCTGTCCAGGCTGAACCGCGGTCGGGGTCTTGCAGCATTTGAATCTCGTCTATAACAGCAACCTCTACTTGCCGGTTTGGGTTCATCATTTCAATGGTGGAGGCGGTGTGCTGAGCGCCTTCTATTAACACGCGCTCTTCGCCGGTAATCAGGTTGCAGGGTACGCCGGCAGCAACCAGCCTGTCGCGCACCTCCATCGCCAGCAGGCGCAACGGCGCAAGGTATACGCCTGATGCTGCTGTTTCCAGTGCGAGTAGCGCCTGATAAGTCTTGCCAGAGTTGGTCGGGCCTAAATAAAAGTGGTGGTGCCGTTTTATGCTGCGTGCAAGGCTGAAGCTATTTGTAAAGCCGGTGAGTGATAAATCTTTGAAGTTTGAATGCATACTTTCAGGAATTTATCTTAAAACAGGTAAAATGACCATCATTAAAGTTACCTGAATTAACCAATAAACCCCATGCACATTCAGTTATTGCCAGACCAGCTAATCAGTCAGATCGCCGCCGGCGAGGTCGTGGAGCGACCAGCTTCAGCTTTGAAAGAATTGCTTGAGAACAGCTTGGATGCCGGCAGTACTGATATTCAGGTTGCTTTGCTGCAAGGCGGCATTAAACAGATGCGCGTGGCAGATAATGGTGCTGGTGTTGCAAAAGAGGATTTGGAACTGGCGCTGACACGGCATGCCACCAGCAAAATTGCTAGTCTTGAGGATCTGGAATCCGTTGCCAGTTTAGGGTTTCGCGGTGAGGCATTGGCAAGTATTGCCTCCATTTCACGTACCCAGCTGTTAAGCCGTCAGGCAGATGCCAGACATGCCTGGCGCATTGCTTCCGAGGGCAGTGATATTTCCGTGGTCGAGCCTGCTGCGCTGGATGCAGGCACGGTGATTGAAGTTTCCGACCTGTATTTCAACACCCCGGCGCGGCGCAAGTTCCTGAAAACCGAAGGTACCGAGTTCGGGCATTGTGAGGATGTATTTAACCGCATTGCACTTTCTCGCCCGGATGTGGCTTTAACGCTGCAGCACAATGGTCGTGCCTTGAGCCGTTACACAGTGAGCCAGCCAGAGCGCAGGTTTTCGGAAGTGCTGGGCAGTGAATTCGCGGCAGAATCAATCAGTCTGGATGAATCTGCTGCCGGCTTGCGCCTGTGGGGTATGGCCGCCAAGCCTACATTTAACCGTAACAGCCGCGATACGCAATATGTGTATGTGAATGGCCGTTTTGTACGCGATAAGCTAATCGCACATGCCATACGCCAGGCCTATCAAGATGTGTTGCATCATGACCGCCATCCCGCATTTGTGCTGTTTCTGGAGCTGGATCCGACATTGGTTGATGTGAATGTGCACCCGGCCAAAACCGAGGTGCGGTTCCGTGATTCGCAGGCGATACACCGCTTTATATTTCATTCACTGAATAAGGCACTGGCGTCGCCGACCGGCGTATCCAGCGCAGTGACGGCAAGCCAGGCCGGTTATAACCCATTCGGCCAACAGCCGGCAAATACGCCTTACCCGACTTATCAGTCGCAGATCAATCTGCGTGCAGGTGAACCCGGCACGTTCTATGAAACCATGTTTGGCGCACGCGGGAATAACAGTGCGCAGGCTCAATATGCAAGCCCGGTTTGCTATGCCCCTGAGTTTGAGGCTGAAAGTGCTGCAAGCCAGCCACAGTATAATGGCGAGGAATATCCACTAGGCTTTGCGGTAGCCCAGATTCACGGTGTGTACGTGCTGGCGCAGAATGCGCAGGGGCTGGTGGTGGTAGATATGCATGCCGCGCATGAGCGCATCATGTACGAAAAATTAAAAACCGCGCTGGATAGCAAAAGTGTACCGATGCAGCCATTGTTGCTGCCGGTAAGTTTCAACGCCGATAAGCTGGAAGTCGCCACGGTGCAGGATGTGTTAAGCAGTGGCGATCAGAGCCTGCAGCAGCTTGGTTTTGATATAGCCGTACTATCACCAACTACACTTGCAGTGCGCGCGGTGCCTACCATGCTGCAAAGTGCAGATGTGGTGGAGCTGGCGCGTGATGTACTGCGGGATTTCCGTGAATACGGCGCGAGCAGGGCGCTCACGGAGCGGCGTAATGAATTGCTGGGTACCATGGCCTGTCATGCTGCCGTGCGCGCAAATCGTAGCCTGACTATTCCAGAAATGAATGCACTGTTGCGTGATATGGAAGCTACCGAGCGTTCTGGTCAATGCAACCACGGTCGTCCAACCTGGTTTCAGGTAAGCATGAATGATCTGGATAAGATGTTTATGCGGGGAAAATAAGTTTAGTGCAGTTTGTTCTTTAGCCAGCGCCAGACGATGGCATCTGGTACTTCAATGCCATCCACAATGTAATTAAGTGCTTTCGTATTGTTGATGCTGATGTTAAGTGCGGACCTGGCGTCAGGTATTCCACAGAATAAAACCCTGTCACCTGGCTGTAAAGCCGTAGATGGTGGCGGTACCAGCATCGGCACATTGCCGCGTAGCAGCAGTAGCGGTACCAGATTCAACCGGTTATTGCGATCAGCAGGGTCTTGGGTAAGGTTGTGCAGGGAAATGGAAATGTTTTTATTCAGCAGCTCGATAATTGCCGGAGCTTGGTCTTTATTGACCGTTATTGCCCATCGTTCCGGCACGGTTTCACCGACTACAGCAACCAGTTCACTGATGAGCTGATTTGCCCAACTGTTACTTTGGTTACGAACCAGAGACAGGAACTGTGCAAGCAACGGTGCAATCATGTGCGCCAGACATTCATGTGCGATGATTTCTGTTGGCTGCATGGTAATGTCAGCATTGAACTGCCGGAACAGCGCATCGTTATGGCGCCTGTTTTTACGAATCACTACAAATAATTTCGGGTTTAATTCATAGGCAGTCATTACAATCGACAGGTTATTAATATCATTGTCGGTACCGGCAATAATGCCGACTGCGTTTTCAATGTCTGCTTCCAGTAACGTTCTCGCTTCCATGCCGCTGCCGACAATACAGTTGTCACAGCCGGTTAATCCCGGCATGGCTTCTATAATGGTGGTTGTTATGTTTTCACGTTCCAGATTTTCTACCACAGACTTGCCAAAACGCCCGTAACCGCAGACTACCCATCTGCCTCTGGGTGGAGTTTCAGGTGGTAGTAAAGTGTCGCCGGGAACGTCAGTGAGCCATTCATGCAAAATATAAGTACCGATAGCATGTACGCGCATCGCTAGCTGGTCACCAAACAAGGTGTACGGATTAATAATGTGGTCGGTGCCGAATGACGCCATGTTGGCAGCAATATCATCGCGTTCTGCACGAGCCAATACTGGCAGATCCGGGTTTATCAGTTTTACCGCAACGGCGACGGTAAGGTTGACTTCATCGTTATCGGTGAGCGTCACCACACCGCTACAGAGCGGGTGGTGCACACCGGCACGGATCAGGTTTTCGGGTAGTTTTGCATCCGCACAGAGGTGAGGAATAATGCTGTAAGTTTCAGCCAAGTCAAGTTCGTTCAGGCGCTCTTGCTGTGATTCGATGACCACGACACGCATGCCTTTTTCATCCAGTGTTTTGGCTAACACGCTGGCTGATTCTCCGTAGCTGCATAATATATAAAAGGGTTCCTGCAACTGCTTTACCGCATGTGCAAAACGTTCTGTGGTGATGGCCTGGCGTAGCGCCGTATCTTGCAGCAAGGTGATGATTTTACCGATGGCGTAAAACCATGGAATCACGGTTAAATAGATGGAAAAAGTAAGCCACAGGCGCTGTGACTGGCTGTAAGCATAAGGGATTTCACCAAAGCCTATGGTTGTTGCTGTGTAGCTGATGACGTAGAAAGCATCGAATATGCTCATGTGCCATGGGCGACCTTCGTTGTCGGTTCCCGGCATGAGTGTAAGCCCCAGAATGGCGATGGAAAAACAGACGATAATCAGTATCAGCGGCCGCCGCAGGCGCCGCAAAATCAGGAAGAGTATGCTATTCATTTAAGAGCTGAACACGCTGACTAATTGGAATATGATTATTCCAGTATTCAATTAACGGCGCTGACCAATGGTTTCAGATATCAGCAGTATTACTGATACAAAGTTAGCCATTAACGCACCGCCAGAAAGTGAAACAATATAGGTAATTAAACTTGCCTCATCCATTTTTCCATCGAGGGCTGCCCATAAAATAGCTGCCGTAATCAATTGCAGGTCTGCAGCTAGGCTGGTGGATAATAGAATTGCCCCTACATGAGTGCGGTCGCCGAATTTAAGCACGGTTGCAATTAGGCTGACGACGATTGCGGCATATAGCTCATAAACATGGTGGTGGCTTGGGTTATCAATATCGCCAAGAAAAAAACCGAAGTTTAAAGTCATTGCCAATACGATAAAAAAACCGAAAATAACTTTTTCTAAATTCATGGATAAGCCCGCCAGTAAATTGTGTACTAATAGTTGAATGCGATGATAAGTAACATCATATGGGTAAGTTATATGGGTCAAATTATAAACGTGCAGTAAGATGTATTATACATACTTCACATTTACTTTCTTCAATTAAGCAGGCGTATGAACCACTACGCATTACCTCCCGCAATTTTTCTCATGGGCCCCACTGCCAGCGGCAAAACTGGCGTAGCCGTTGCGCTTTATTCAAAGTTACCTGTAGAACTGATTAGTGTTGATTCTGCGCTGGTATTCCGTGATATGAATATAGGCACAGCCAAGCCGGACGCAGAAACTCTGGAAAAAGCTCCGCATCACTTGATTGATATTATCCCGCCGACAGAAGCTTATTCTGCAGCCAATTTCCGGACAGAAGCTCTGCGTCTGATGGCAGATATTACTGCACGCGGCAAAGTGCCTTTGCTGGTTGGAGGTACCATGCTCTATTTTAAGGCTTTGCAGGAGGGGCTAAGCAATCTGCCGGAAGCAAGCCCTGAAGTTCGCAAAGAAATCGAGCTGGAAGCCGCACAGATTGGCTGGCCGGCTATGCACGCAAAACTTGCAGAAGTAGACCCGGAAACGGCAGCGCGCCTGCAGCCTAATGATGTGCAGCGTATTGAACGTGCGCTGGAGGTATATCGACTGACCGGGCAATCAATGACTTCATTACATCAAGCCTCAGTTGGCGAGACTTTGCCTTATCGCTTACTTAAAATCGCGTTGGTGCCCAATGACCGCAAAGTACTGCATGAGCGTATTGCGTTGCGGTTCGACCAGATGCTTGCCGATGGCTTTATTGGCGAAGTAAAAGCTTTGGTGAAGAAATATCCTGAGCTTACAGCAGATAGTACTTCCATGCGTTGCGTAGGTTACCGTCAGGCGTTGGAATATTTGGCCGGGCAGTATGATGAAAATGAATTGCGTGATAGAGGAATTTTTGCTACCAGACAACTAGCCAAGCGCCAGTTAACATGGCTGCGCAGTATGGATGATATTGTCGAAATTGACTGTTTGAATCCGAGCCTGCATGAATTGGTATTGCATGAAATAGCAGCGTTTATTAAGGGGTAAGTGCATGAAAAACTTTATTAAAGAGAATCTGGTGCTGGTGGTCGGACTTACATTACCACTGCTGCTAATAGTACTTTTTTTTGTTGCTGCGGTTATTCCAAAAGCATTTGGCATGCCACCGCAGTATGAAATGTTATTTACTACTACGCGCTATGAGTATCAGGATCAGCCTGATCACTCTCTGGATTTTATTGTGAAAGATCAAAAACTTATTGTTAAGGCTCACAAAAACAATAATAAAGATCAAAGGGGTTATAACTCAAAATTACTGATGGCTTATGACGGCAAAACAGAAACAGTGCGTGAAATCAATATAGACCTTGCTAAAGCTGCAAATGCGGCAGGTGATAATGAAACAGTGCTCGAAGAAACAAGTAGCTGGACTATAGACTCATCACTCGCATCGCCAGATGGTTATACTTTAGATGGTCCAAGTTATAGGGACGGAGGCTTGGTCAGCGGGATTTTTGGCGGCGGTTACTCCAATAACAGTTTCAGGCTTAAAAAAGGTAGTGTCGGTTACAAAATTCCTGATACGCAAGGTGCTTATTATTACAATCAAGTGCATTTCGTCGGTTGGGTCATCAAAAAGTAAGGGGTTGTTATGTCGCTTAAAGAGGATGCATTACAGGATATTGTTGCACTTGCCAAACATAACCAGATCACACTTGATGAAATAGCTCAGGCACTTCAGGTATCAAAAAACCAGACCGATAAGCCACCCACAAGCGTTTTATCTAAACTTTTTGGCTATATAGGCGGCATTTTTGTATTTGCAGGTATCGCTGTTTTTATCTCCATGTATTGGGATGATTTTGGCTCTGCAGCGCGCGTGATTGTGACGCTGGGAACCGGGCTGATTGCATTTGTGATGGGGCTGGTATGTCTGACAGATAAAAAATATGAGCGGGCTGCCACACCGCTATTCCTCATGGCATCTTTATTACAGCCAACCGGAATTATGGTGATGCTGCATGAGTACTCTTCGGGCGGAGATGCGCGTCACGGCTTGCTCTTTATGGCTGCTTATATGCTGATACAGCAGGGCAGTGCTTTCTGGGCCAAAGGGTGTACTGTCCTCGCATTCAGTACCATTTTGTTCGGGTGTATCTTTTTTGCCAATTTGTTTGATATTCTGGATATCAATGAAAAGCTTATCGGCGTTGTGGTTGGCACTTCATTGCTTTTTATCGCTAATGCGCTTAATCAATCGAAACATATCGCGATTGCAGCATTCTGGTACTTTATCGGTTCTGTTGTGCTGCTGTGGTCGGTATTTGAGGCGGTAAAGCACTCGGCGCTTGAGCCTTTATATCTTGGTGTATGTGCACTGATGATATTTATCAGTACTTATGTGCGCAGTAGAACGTTGCTGCTGGTTGGTACACTTTCCATGTTGTTTTATATCGGCTATTACACGGCGAAGCATTTTGCAAATACGGTGGGCTGGCCGATTGCGCTGGTATTGATTGGCATTGCTTTAATTGCTTTGAGTTCACTTGCTGTGAAATTGAATAATAAATATATTAAAGCGGCAAACTAGAAAAAAAGCGCTGTCAAATTTGACAGCGCTTTCAATAGGCTTACGTTGTATGTAACTACTATAGGTGCAAGTGTTCGCGTATGCGGTGTGCTGCCTCTATGCATTCGTCGTAAGAGGCAACCAGCGCCATGCGCACGAAATTTTTGCCTGGGTTTACGCCATGTGCTTCACGCGCAAGGAAGCTGCCCGGTAACACCGTGATGTTCAAGTCACGATATAGTTTTACAGCAAGTTCTGTGTCGGAAATATTCTTGTCTTTAATTCGTGCCCACAGATAAAATGCAGCATCAGGAATAACCGCTTCTAATACGCCGGTAAGCAGCGGTGTTACGTCTTTGAATTTTTGTGCATATTGTTTGCGGTTTTCAATCACATGCGCTTCATCGTTCCATGCGGCGATTGATGCAGCCTGTACCGCAGGATTCATGGCGCAGCCATGATAGGTTCGGTATAAAGTGAATTTTTCAATAATGGCTTCATCGCCGGCTACAAAGCCTGAGCGCATACCCGGCACGTTGGAGCGTTTGGAAAGTGAGCTGAACACAATCAGGTTTTTATAGGTTCTTCCTAATAAATGTGCTGCCTGTAATGCCCCCAGTGGCGGGTGTGCTTCGTCGAAATAAATTTCTGAATAACATTCGTCAGCAGCAATCACAAAGCCATATTTATCTGACAACTCGAATACATTTTTCCATTGTGCCAGGCTCATCACCTTGCCTGACGGATTGCCCGGGCTGCATATATAAGCAAGCTGGGTACGCACCAGTACATCCTCCGGCACGCTGGTAAAATCCATCACGTGGTTCTGGTCTGCGTCTGCGTGCGGCAATGTATTTAAAAAGTAAGGCGTGGCACCGGCTAAAAAGGCAGCGCCTTCGTAAATCTGATAAAACGGATTTGGTGAAATCACCACAGGGTTGTTTTTGGTGGTATCAATAATCGCATGTGCAAAAGCAAATAATGCTTCACGGCTGCCATTAACCGGCAGAATGGCTTTTTCAGCACATAACGACGGTATGTTGTAACGCTTGGCAATCCAGCTGGAAATTGCTTCGCGTAGCTCAATAGAGCCGATAGTCGTGGGATAATTAGCCAGACCTGCCAAGTTGTTAACCAGTGCATCTTTCACCAGTTGTGGTGTGGCATGCTTGGGTTCGCCGATAGATAAGTTAATCGGTGTAAAAGCCGGGTTGGGAACTATGCCTTTAAACAGATCGCGCAAGCGTTGAAACGGGTAGGGCTGTAATAAATTTAAATTTGGATTCATAGGCATTATTATAATGAGCAACACTGATAATCATAAAAACTTTTTTGCAGTATTTGGCCTGCTTTTTGGTGCCTTGTGCTGGGGTATTGTCTGGTATCCATATCGCATCATGGCTGAAGCCGGTGTGTCAGGGATTGTATCCAGTTTTTATACTTATACTATCGCTACTGTAATTGCCGGGCTTTATTTTGCGAGGCATTGGCGCGGCATATTCAAATTGCCGTTAAGCATTTTCTGGCTTGGTATCGTCGCTGGCTGGACTAATCTGAGCTACGTGCTGGCTGTGATTGACGGTGAAGTGATGCGCGTCATGCTGCTGTTCTATCTATCACCGTTATGGACCTTGATACTCGCACATTTTTTTCTGGATGAGAAAACCCATTTTGCAGGTCTTGTTGCCATCGTAGCCTCGCTGCTGGGCGCATATATCATGCTGAATGACTCTGGGAGTGTAGGCTTTCCATTACCCAAAAATAGTGCAGAGTGGTTAGCGCTGTCATCCGGATTCGGCTTTTCGCTCACCAATGTGATTACCAGAAAATCTATCCATCTCAGCTTGCGCGCTAAATCTTTTTCAATATGGGTAGGCGTGATGGTTTTTTCTTTGCTGGCCGTGCCATTGATGCAGCTACCTTTTCTGTCACCTTCGGCATTTAGCCTAAGTAACTGGCTGGTAATGGGTTTAATTGCATTGCTGTTGGTTGCTGCAACGTTTTTTGTGCAATATGGGGTGACTAAAATTAAGGCGACCAGAGCTTCAGTGTTATTTTTGTTTGAGCTGGTCGTTGCTGCAATTGCATCTTATTATCTGGCAAATGAGCGCATGGATTTCCATGAATGGGTTGGCGGGGTTCTGATAGTGCTGGCTGCTGTATTTGCAGCCTTTAATCATCGAGATTAGTCGCTAGTTATTGATTGCCGTGTTTGATAAGCCAAGATAAGGCCGTGGTAGCAATCAGTAGTGCTGACAATAAAAAACCCCGCTCAGTTACCTGAGCGGGGCACCTTAGTTATCAATCCCTTTGGAAGAGAATTGATACAGTAAGCGTTTTTGCTCACTCATGTAGAGTGAGCATTATTTAAATTACAGACTGAATACTGTCAAACCACCGCCGCCAGGAGCTGCGTTGTATTTAGTCAATTCTTTGTAACCACCAGCAGCACCAAGTGCGTCTGTGTCGTTAGTCATACCAAGGTTCATCGCTACACCAGCCCAGCCACCGATACCTGATAGCACGCCAACGTATTGTTTACCTTTAACACCGTATGTGAATGCATTACCAATCACGCCAGAACCCACTTGGAATTTCCAAAGTTCTTTACCTGATTTAGCATCAACAGCTTTGAACCAACGATCCAATGTACCGTAGAATACCAAGTCAGTAGCAGTTGTTAAAGCACCGCCCCATGCTGAGAATTTCTCTTTGTTGTACCAAACTTTTTTGTTGGTCATTGGATCATAAGCAGCAAAGCCACCCATTACGCCGTCAGGACCAGCAAACATAGTTAAAGTAGCACCAACCCATGGTTGACCTGCAACATATTTAGACTCAACTGGCTCGTATGTCATACATACGTGGTTCAGTGGTGAGTAGATCAAGCCAGTTTTTGGTGAGTAAGCAGCTGGTTGTTGGTCTTTTGTACCCAATGCAGCTGGGCAAACGCCTTTAGCATTGTAGTCTTGGTGAGTTGAAGCTGTAGCCAATTTGTTTGGTACACCAGTCTTCATGTCAACATCAGTTGCCCAGTTAACGAATGGGTGTACTTTTTCAGCAGCTTGCAATTTACCGTTGTGTGCATTCCATGTGTAAGCGAAGCCGTTACGGTCATGGTGCCATGCGTATGTTTTGCCACCTTTGTCGAACAAGATTACTTCGTTGATACCGTCGTAGTCCCACTCGTCATGTGGAGTCATTTGCATACCCCATTTTGCAACGCCAGTGTCCAAGTCACGTGCGAATACAGTCATAGACCATTTGTTGTCGCCTGGACGTACGTCTGGGTTCCAAACAGATGGGTTACCTGTACCGTAGTAAACCAGGTTTGTACGTGCATCATATGGCCACCAGCCCCATACAGAGCCACCACCATGTTGCCAACCATCTTTAACTGCTTGTGGTTTCAACCATGTACGTGTACCTAATTCTTTTTCGCCAATTTTCAATTGGTCGTTAGGGATCTTTTTGAAAGAACCACCCATTTTGTTGCCGCCGTTTACGTCTTGGTAAACTGACAATGCACTGTACTCTGGCACGTCTTTGTTGAAATCAGCACCAAGCATTACTTCAGCGTCAGGACCTGTTGAGTAAGCTTTCCATGCCAATGAACCGTCTTTCAGGTTGTATGCAGCGATAAAGCAACGTACGCCGAACTCAGCACCTGAACAACCAGTCAACACTTTGTCTTTGATTACGTGTGGAGCGTTAGTGTTTGTAGCGCCAACTTTTGGATCGTTTACCAATGTTGACCAAACTTTAGCACCTGTTTTTGCATCTAAAGCAACTAAGTTACCGTCGTTTTGTTGCAGGTAGATTTTGCCGTCGCCGTAGCCAAGACCACGTGAAACGTTGTCACAGCACAATACTGCTTGTACTGATGGGTCTTGTTTTGGGAAGTATGACCAAACGATTTTTTGATTGTCGTTCAGGTCAAGTGCGTATACGTTGTTTGGGAATGCTGTGTGAACGTACATAACGTTACCAACTACAACTGGTGAACCTTCGTGACCACGGTTTACACCGGTTGCGAATGTCCAAGCTGCTTTAAGGTTTTTAACGTTGCCTTTGTTCACTTGTGCCAGAGCACTGTAACCATTGTTGTTGTGCTGACCACGTGGGTGAGCCCAGTTGTTTGCGTCTTTCATCGCTGCTTCTTGATCTGCAGCTGCTGAGGCTACCAATGGCGCTGCCATTGTCATACCTGCAACTAAGCCAAGTGCTAACTTGATTTTGTTGATTTGCATATTAATCTCCAAATAATTTACTTCATCAGGATGTAAAAAATAACAATAAATAATTACTTATTTGCTCTGTTATTTGCACTCCACATTCGTGGAATGCACCCAATGTAGGGGTTATCAATATTAATAGCAACACTTATTTTTACAATTCATTTACATTTTTGTAAGGATTTTTACATTTTCTGGGCTGAAGGCTTGCGGTGATTGACTCTTAGAAGAAAATATTTAAAAAAACATTTATTTATCAGTTAGCCAGTAAAACCTCGTCACTCATGGTGGGGAGGGTGTCAAAATGGCGCGCTCTGGTAAAACAAATAAATAATGTCTTCATAGTCTATGTTTCAATGTTTGTTGAAAGTAACAATTCATTTACAAAGTTTAAAAATCCGTTAATACTAACTATCGTAACAATGCTTGCAATTAGTTTGAGATGTAAAAACAAAAACCGTGTAAGCAGTAGTGTTTTATGGCTGCAACACATCCCTGATTGCCACATTTTGTGTGAAGGATAATGCCCATGAGTCTATTAAACTTATTTTGGCTGTTTTTTGTACCTACCAAAGGCTGGCGTCATTTGATGCAAGCCAAGTATTCAATGCATAGGCTGTATTTGTTGCATGTAGTACCTCTTTCATTAATCCCGCCTTTGTTTATCTATTTTGCAGCTGGAAACTATGCCGGTGATCTGCTGCCGGTATTATCTAAAGCTCAATTATTTCTGGTTGCGGTGATTTTATTTATTGTTGAGTTGGTGGCTGTGCCGCTAATGGGGCTGATACTGCGTCAGCTTGCAGAAGTCGCTGATTCGCACCCCAGTTACCATGATGCCTTTACGCTGGCGGCAGTTGCTCCTACGCCGTTGTGGCTTGTTCCAATTGTTTTTCTTATCCCTGATATGCTGGTAAATTTGGTTGCACTTACCATGGCGTTAATGGCCACAGTCGGGTTTATTTATTACGGCATTCCAGCTGTATTTCGTATCAAAGAGCGCGGCCATGCCATGTTGTTGTTTGGAGCTGTACTCACCGCCGGAGTCATCGCCTGGGTATTTCTCATGGTGGCAACGTTGGTGGTTTTGGGTAGTGTGCAAAATCTGAAAATATAGGTTTTTTCTAGTTTTTCTCACTTTTAAATATTGCTTACAAAGCCTATTCAATTAATATTAAAGTCGCCATTGTTGATACCCCAGAGTTAGAATGTAAGCTGACTTGTTAATTGGTTGTCACATGATAAAAGAGTACTTTGGTCGCATAGCACTTTTAATATGTTCATTAGTTATTATCGCTGCTGCGGTTTATTACTGGCAGTATCTGCATCGTGACAAAGGACCGGAAGCATTTGCGTCCGGTAATGGCCGCATAGAAGCTACCAGCGTCAATATCTCGACCAAGATGAGTGGTCGTCTTGCTGAAATATTAGTGCGCGAGGGAGATGACGTAGTGGTCGGGCAAGTGTTGGCGCGTATGGACACTGCAACCTTGCGGGCAGACCTGCACGAGGCCGAGGCACAGGTTAAGCGCGCTAGAAATGCTAAAAAAATTGCCCACGCCAATGTCGCCCAAAGGCAAAATGAGAAATCCTCAGTCAGCGCTTTGGTTGCCCAGCGTGAGAGCGAGCTGGCCTTAACCGATAAAGACCTACAAAGAACCCAACAGCTGATAGATAAAGGCTTTGTTTCACCGCAAAAGCTGGATGTTGATAAAACGAAAAAGAACACTGCCATAGCTACAACGCGTGCAGCACGCTCCCAGTACCGGGAAGCGCAATCAGCGATTGATGCCGCGCTGGCAGCAGTAAGTGAGGCACAGTCTGCAATTGAGGCAACAGAAGCCAAGGTTGAAAAGATCGAGGCTGATATTAATGATGCTACATTGACTGCGCCTATTGGCGGGCGTGTGTTATACCGACTGGCAGAACCGGGTGAGGTACTTGGCGCTGGCGGTAACGTTCTGACTTTGCTGGATATTGCCGATGTTTACATGACTATTTTCTTGCCAACCTCGCAAGCCGGGCGGGTAAGCATTGGTGCTGATGCGCGTATTGTGCTGGATGTGCGCCAGGACATTTCCATCCCGGCTAAGATAAGTTTCGTTTCGCCAGAAGCGCAGTTCACGCCAAAATCTGTAGAAACTCGTACCGAGCGTGAAAAATTGATGTTCCGCATCAAGGTTAAAATTCCGCAGGATTTGCTCAAAGCCCATGCAAAACGTGTGAAAACGGGGTTGCCCGGCGTAGCTTATATACGCCTGGATGCAAATGCAGCATGGCCTGATAGCTTACCACCCCTGGTTAATGACAAAAATATACGATAACAAACATGTCTGATAACAAGAATGCCCGATAACCAGAATACAAGATGAATGAACGCTGCGTTGCGAGTCTAGCCGGAATTAGTTTACGCTATGGCGATACCACGGCGCTGGATAATATTAATCTGGAAATCCCGTCCGGCTGCATGGTGGGGCTTATTGGCCCGGATGGCGTAGGTAAGTCTAGCCTGCTGGCCCTGACATCTGGCGTACGTAAAATTCAATCCGGTACGGTTCATGTGCTGGAAGGCGACATGGCTGACAAAGACCACCGTCTGGCCGTGTGTACCCGTATTGCCTACATGCCGCAGGGCCTGGGCAAAAACCTCTACATGACGCTTTCCGTGTATGAGAATGTGGAGTTCTTCGGTCGACTGTTTGGACAAGGTCGGGAAGAACGTGATGCGCGTATTGCCGAACTTCTGCAAAGCACCGGCCTAGCCGCGTTTCGGGATAGGCCTGCCGGTAAATTGTCAGGGGGAATGAAGCAGAAGCTGGGCTTATGCTGCGCGCTGATTCATGACCCGGATTTATTGATTCTGGATGAACCTACTACCGGTGTTGATCCGCTGTCGCGACGCCAGTTCTGGCGGCTTATTGATCATATTCGTGAACGACATCCCGGGATGAGCGTGGTTGTGGCTACCGCGTACATGCAGGAAGCCTCCAGTTTTGACTGGCTGGTGGCGATGGATGATGGCCATGTACTGGCTACCGGCAGCCCCGCTGAACTGCTTGCCAGAACCGGTACTGATGATCTCGATGCCGCTTTTATCAAGCTATTACCTGAAGAAAAGCGTCTGCATCATCAAAAACTAATGGTGCCGCCACGGCAGATGCAGGTCGATATCTCGCCTGCGATTCGTGCCGAGAACCTGACTATGCAATTCGGTAATTTTACTGCGGTCGACCATGTCGATTTCGAGATCAGCCGCGGTGAAATCTTTGGTTTTCTCGGGTCTAATGGCTGCGGTAAAACGACTACCATGAAAATGCTTACCGGCCTGTTGCAGCCAAGCGGGGGGCAGGCTTGGCTGTTTGGCAACCCCGCCAAGGCGCATGGTCTGGAAACCCGTAAGCGTGTTGGCTATATGACGCAAGGATTTTCACTATATGGTGAATTGACCGTGGTGCAGAATCTGGAGCTGCATGCGCAACTGTTTCATATGCCGGATGCGCAGATTGCGCCACGTGTACAGGAGATGATTGACCGTTTTGGCCTGGCTCCAGATAAAAATGAGACTGCAGCGACATTGCCATTGGGCATCCGTCAGCGTTTATCACTGGCCGTTGCGGTAATCCATAAGCCGGAAATGCTGATTCTTGATGAACCTACCTCTGGCGTTGATCCTATTGCGCGGGATGGTTTCTGGCGACTGCTGATTGATCTGTCGCGTAATGATGGGGTGACGATTTTCATTTCAACCCACTTTATGAATGAGGGGGAACGCTGCGATCGTATCTCACTCATGCACGCCGGGCGAGTGCTGGCATGTGATACACCGCAGAACTTGATTGAGCGGCGTGGCAGGACATCTCTGGAAGACACGTTCATTGATTATCTGCAAGACGCGACTGGTGAAGATGTAGATGCGCTTACTTATAAAACCGGCACTATTGTTACCCCTGAGCATCCTGTCGCATTACCCTCTAAATTTAGTTTGCGCCGTTTGTTTGGCTATGCGCATCGTGAGTTTCTGGAAGTGGTTCGCGACCCGGTGCGTTTGGTATTTTCTCTGTTAGGTTCAGTGCTGTTAATGTTTTTAATGGGCTACGGCATCAGCATGGACGTGGAAGACCTGCGATTTGCTGTCCTGGATCGCGATCAGACACCACAAAGCCGCGACTATATCCAGAACATAGCAGGGTCACGTTATTTCAGAATTCAACCGGCAATTAATAGTGGCCGTGAATTGGATCTGCGCATGTCGAGCGGAGAGGTGAGTGTGGCACTGGAGATTCCGCCTGATTTCGGCAAAGATATTTTGCGTGGGCGCGTGGCTGAAGTTGGCGTGTGGGTGGATGGTGCGATGCCATTTCGCGGTGAAACTATCGTGGGTTACATGCAGGGCATGCACTACAGTTATCTTACCCAGCTGGCAAAACAAAAAACGGGCAAAGTTGCCAGCATGGCGCCAGCCAATATCGAAATGCGTTATCGCTATAATCAGGATTTCAAGAGCCTGTATGCGATGGTGCCGGCGGTGATCCCATTATTGCTGGTGTTTATCCCGGCCATTCTGATGGCTGTAGGCGTGGTACGCGAAAAAGAGCTGGGTTCGATTACCAACCTCTATGCAACGCCGGTGACACGGCTGGAATTTCTGCTAGGCAAGCAATTGCCTTACATAGGCGTGAGCATGCTAAGTTTCTTTGGATTGGTGGCGCTATCTGTATTTATATTTCAAGTGCCGCTCAAAGGCAGCCTGCTGACCTTAAGTTTTGCCGCATTGATTTTTGTAACGGCCACTACCGGAATTGGCCTTTTGATGTCGTCGTTTGCTAAAACCCAGATTGCAGCGCTCGGTGCTACGGCAATTGCCACACTGCTTACTACAGTGAGTTTTTCCGGGTTAACTAATCCGGTGTCTTCATTGACCGGTATAGGAGCTGTGATAGGGCAGCTATTCCCTGCTACTTATTTTTTAAATATCAGCCGCGGCATATTTACTAAAGCGCTGGAATTCAAGGATATGTATATGGACTTTTTAGCACTCGTGGCCTTTATTCCGGTACTCACGGTGTTAAGCGTGATATTTCTCAGTAAGCAGGAAAAGTAAACAGGAGAAATAACCATGCGGCGTATCCTGAATATCTATCGATTAGGCATCAAGGAGCTGCGCAGCCTGGCGCATGACAGTATCTTGCTGATACTCATAGTATGGGCTTTTACCGGTGCTATCTATGCGAGTTCTACCGCCACCTCGCAGGAGCTGCATAACGCGCCGATAGCCTTTGTTGATGAGGATCGATCCAATCTTTCAATACGTATCATCAGCGCGTTTTATGGGCCGTATTTCAAAAAGCCGGTCATGATTACGGAGCGTGGTATAGACCCCGGGCTGGATGCCGGCATCTATACTTTTGTTGTGAATATCCCGCCAGATTTTGAACGTGATATTGTGGCTGGGCGCACCCCTGATATTCAGGTCAATATAGATGCCACTCGAATGTCGCAGGCTTTTATCGGTGCTGGCTATATCCAGAACATCATCAATGGTGAAATGACCGGGTTCTTACAGGGTTTCCGGCACAGTGCAGTTCAGGCTATCACCATCGTGCCGCATGTTAAATTCAACCCAAACTTAAGTAGTGCATGGTTCAGCAGCATTATGGAGATCATGAATAACATCACCATGCTGTCTATCATGCTTACCGGGGCTGCGCTGATACGTGAGCGTGAACATGGCACACTGGAACACTTGATGGTGATGCCTTTGAATGCGGCTGAGATCATATTGGCCAAGATATGGTCTATGGGGCTGGTGGTGTTGATTGCGGCGTGGCTGTCACTGCAATTTATGGTAAAGGGTGTTCTACACGTGCCGGTGCAGGGTTCAATAGCTTTGTTTATGTGCGGTGCTTTGCTGCATTTGCTGGCTACGACTTCAATCGGCGTTTTTATGGGGACAGTGGCGCGTAATATGCCCCAGCTTGGCCTACTGTTGATACTGACGGTGTTGCCGCTGCAAATGCTATCCGGTGGTGTTACGCCCAGGGAAAGCATGCCGGAGATTGTGCAGAACATTATGCAGGTTGCACCCACCACGCATTTTGTGAGTATGGCGCAGGCAATACTTTATCGCGGAGCTGGTTTTGATGTAGTGTGGCCGAGCTTTGTAGCGGTTTCGCTGATTGCGATTGTGTTTTTTGCCTTGTCGCTGATGCTGTTTCGCAGAAGTTTGGCTTCAGCGTAAGCTTTATGTGACTGAAAAGTATTTTATTGGGAATTTATTTATTCGGCATTGAAACTGCTGCGGTTGCCTTCAGTCGCAAACCTGATATTGAGTGACAGGTCGTTGCGCGAGTCTGCATTGGCCAGTGCGTTATCTTCGTCAATCTTGCCGTCGGTATATAGCTTGAACAGGGACTGGTCAAAAGTATGCATGCCAATATCAGCATTTACACTCATGATATCTTTGATTTCACTCATCTTTTGTTTCTGTATCAGTTCTGACATATAGGACGAATTGATCAGAATTTCCGTGGCAGCAACACGTTTGCCTTGTTTGTCAGGCACTAAACGCTGCGACGCGATCCCGATTAGATTTATCGACATGCCGAGCAAGAGTCCAGCCCTGTGATCTTCCGGAAAGAACGAAATAACGCGCTCAAGCGCTTGATTTGCGTTATTGGCATGCATGGTAGCCAGACATAAATGGCCTGTCTCGGCATAGGTAAGCGCGCTTTTCATGCCATCCATATCACGAATCTCACCAATTAGAATCACGTCTGGCGCCTGACGCATGGCATTTTTAAGGCCATTTTCAAGCGAAAGCGTATCAATACCAATTTCACGTTGATCAACCAGGGACTTTTTGTGAGGATGTATGAACTCTATCGGATCCTCAAGAGTGAGTATGTGGCCTGTCATGTTCTGGTTGCGATAATCTATCATGGATGCCAGTGTGGTGCTTTTTCCAGAGCCGGTTGCGCCAACTACCAACAGCAGGCCGCGTTTACGGCAGATTAATTCTTTCAGGATAGGTGGCAGGCCTAAGTTCTCGATGGAAGGGATCTCGGTTTTAATATGGCGTATCACCATGCTGACTTCGCCACGCTGTTTGAATACGTTAACGCGGAAGCGTCCGATGTCGTTTTTGCTGATAGCAAAATTGCATTCCAACGTAGATTCAAACTCCTTGATCTGCTCTGCGTTCATGAGTGCGTAGGCGATTTCCTTAATCATGCCTGTAGCCATAATCTGGTTGTTGATAGGGATGGTGTCGCCCTCGATCTCAATATGGATGCTGGCGCCGGTGCTGAAAAACAAGTCGGACCCTCCCTTGTCCAGCATGAATTTTAAAACTGGAGAAATATCAATGGCGGCCATAAAACTCTTCCTTAAGTATTATTATTTTTATCACAGCACCGGTCATAAATGTATTGTCTGTGCGCAAAAGTTAGCATGACTTTAGCATATATTTTATGAGCTACGCAGCACATGTTTGTAGTACATAAAGTCAGTTCATTCAGCAGGTTTTAGGTGGCGGCAGCTTAACCTAACTCGAACGTCGTAATGCCAAATATCTTTTCTAGTGGCAGATTGGGAAAGCTTTTTGTGTACATCCGTGCTGTCTCAAAAACAGGCGTCATCCCGAATTTTTGAGTAAGCGCAATCGCGGCTTTGTTTGGCTCAGGTACATCCAGAAATATCTCGGATTCTTCAGGTATTGTTGCAGTCAAGGCTAAAAACAATTCGACTGCTATATCACTGGTTTCTGCGTTTAGGGGCCCAATCTTGAACCCTCGATCGCAGGCACGAATAGACCCATAACCCAGAATTCTGGAATTTTCCACAATTGCCAGCGTTTGTGAGTTTTCTGGAGCAATCCAGTTTTTCAGAAAAGCGCTTCTTTCGTCCGGGAAGAATTGGCTATCGTAATTTGCGATGTCATTGAATTCAATGTGTTCTGATGCAATTGCACGTGTTGTTGATGTGCTTTTTGCTGATTTTCCGGCAAATCTTATATTCCTGTGCGCCAGCTTGAATCCGGATTTTTTGTAATTGTCCTGTTGTGCCAGAACGCCGTCTAAACCAATGTTTCTGCCTGACAAGCTGGCAATGGCGGCTTCCCAAAGTTTGAACCCGAACCCCTTGCCCCTGAATTCATCTTTTACAATATAGAGGCCGATAAACCCGAAGTCGCTGCCGTATTTCACAGCGGATATGGTGGCGATTATTTGATCGTTGTACTTGCCGGCCAGAAAGCCTGTTGGGTCAGCATGGTAAAACGCTACAGCATCATGAATGCCCGGGTTCCATCCTTCATTTCTTGCCCAGTTTATGGCTGTCGATATTTCATCCTGAGACATGACAGATATTTTGTAGTTTGAGGCTTTGATTGCATTCATGGTACGCGAAATTATAAAAGCATATATATTATTGAGGGTTTGCAGTTAACGTTTGACGTGAGGGACCGCCTTAGCCGCGAAGGGCACCCACAAGTGCAGCTTGTGGGCGGTCCCTCTCGACGAAATTGTTAGCGAATGGCGCCATGCTTTAGATAAATAGCAAGAACAATGACAGCATAGATCGCAACTAAGATTGGCAATATTGCGTCCCAAAGAAAGCGTGCACGCGCAATCAGAGTAACTACCTTGGGTGAAACGTGCAGTTGCTTTGACATGTTTGAGATTGCCGATTTGGCAGACCACCAAGCATTGGCCTGCTGTTTTCCCTCCCGTCCTTTCTCTACCGCCTCATTAACGATGCCAAGAAGTGCTTGCTCGATATTGCCTCGGCGTTCAAGACGCGCGGAAACGAAATCAGCACATGATGAAATCAAGAACGAGATAAGTAGAAAAACAAGAAGGATCAACAAGCACCAGATCATCGCTGTTTGCTGCTTAACACTAAAGCTGATTCCAAGACCCTCAATCTTTTCAGGAATCAACCCCGTATGAAAAATGACAATGGCGGTGCTGCCTGCTGCAAGGAGGCGCCCTCGGATTTTTTGAGAGGCTTCACACAGGAACGTGATGACTCTTTCGCTAGCTACGGAGTGACGATTCATATCGTTAACAGTGATTATAGAGACCCATGGATATCTATATTAATAATTGATATTTTAAGTTGCATGGCTGGAACACATTGTCTTTTCTTTGTTTTATTGTTTCTTGGTCTCTATATTGAAATATTAATATAGAGCCGTAGCTATCATGTTCAATAATTGTAAATTATTTTTAGTGCAGCCTAAAATTTATTCATGAAGACGTCAATCGAGTTGAGATTTTGCTTTCAGATGTTTCTGATTTGATTAAGATGATTCGCCTGAATATTTTTGTAAATAGCCTCGAGTGATCTGGTGAAGCTGGCGGTATCAAATAAAGCTGAAGTCATTTTTTCGCTTATTAATTTCTGCTTCATTGTATGGAGTGCCTGCGGGTTTTTAGTCAGAAACAGCGCTTTGTTTTCATAGTCTGCAAGCGTGTAGGTGATCAGTTCGTCCAGGCCTGCTGCTTTAAGCAAACTGCCCGCCACGCGTGAGGCAAAGGTGTCGCCCACGCAGGTCAGCACTGGCAAGCCCATCCATAATGCATCGCTGCAGGTGGTGTGGGCATTGTAGGGCAGGGTATCCAAAAACAAGTCTGCATGCACATGGCGCGCCAGATGCTCGGCAATGGAAACGCGCGGCGCAAAAATAAGGCGTTCGCTGGCAATGCCTTGTAACGCCGCCTGTTCAATCAGGTTGTGTTTTGCCCAGCGATTACATTCCAATAACCATAGAACACTATTGGGTGTGGCTTTGAGCAGGCGCATCCATATATTGAAAAAATCAGCCGTGATCTTGAATGTCTGGTTGAAACAGCAGAATACAAAGGCATTTTCCGGCAGGCCGCATTCGGCGCGGGATGGTGCTTTTGCTACCGGGCGTTTGCGGTCGTTCGGCTGATAGCTGGCTGGTAAAATTGCCAGCTGCTCTGCATAGTTGCTGCTAGCGTGTGGCGGCGTGATAAAGCTATCGCTTAGCAGATAATCATATAGTGGCGTGTCATTAAAGGTGCCTCCAATAAAACTACCCATGGTTCCGGGGAAGCCAAGCCAATTGATGCTGACAGGGGCAGGGCGCAGGGCGACTATGCCGCTGCGGCTGGTTTGTGTAAAGCCGGTTAAATCAACCAGAATATCAACACCACAGGCATGTATCTTTTTAGCGGCTTCAATTTCAGATAGCAGTCGTATGTCATAAAACTGGTCAAACGCCTGTTCTATGCGTTTTTTGGCATCTGATTTGTCATTCACGCCATAAGAAAAACCGATGATTTCAAATTGAGATCTGACGTGCAGCTCCAGTAGTTCACTCACCAGAAACGCCAGCGGATGCAGCCTGAAATCGGCAGACATATAGCCGATTCTGATTTTCTTGTGTGCAGGTGTTGCCTCATAGCTAAAATTCAGCTGTTTGCCGTATGCAAGCAGCGCGGCATAACGGTTACTGACCCAGTTATCGGCACATAACTTTTGCTCTGCTGCTGTGGTGGATGGCATCGCCAGAAACGCGAAAGGTGATATTTGTGCCTGCGGTATGGTTTTTACCCAGTTACGGATTGTGGCAATTTCGTCATCAAGATCGTGCCAATCGCAGATGTGCTGTTTTTGATGCACTAAATGTACCTTGGCGTGGTAGAGCTGCGGGTTCAGCGCCAGCGCTTTTTTGTAGTTTTCAATTGCAAGGTCAAGCTGGCCCAGTTCGCGCTGTACATTGCCCAAGTTGTTATAGGCATCGGCATCATCAGGAGCAAGCTCTATGGCTTGGGCGTAGTGTCTGGCGGCCTCAGCCGCCTTACCCAGTTCACGCTGCGCATTGCCCAGGTTGTAATGGATTGCAGCATCCTGCATATTGAATTGCAGCGCCTCCTGAAAGCAGGTTTCAGCCTGTGTGAAGTTGCCAAGTGCATGCGCCTGATTGCCAAGTGAAGTCAGGCAGTGGCACAAAGCCTCGCGTACATCGTCATTTTTTTGCATCACGCGTAGTATACGGCGGTAGTAGCTGGCAGCTTCTTCAAAGCGCTCTAGTGTGAGTAGCGTATTGGCCAGATTGAGTTGGAGATCCGGATCTTTAGGCTGTAGCAGAATCGCCTGCTGAAAACTCTTGATTGCGGCTTCTGGCTGTTTGGCTGCGCGTAGTGCCAGACCATAATGATTCAGGTAGTCAGTATCTTTGGGGTTGATCGCCAGTGCCTGAGCAATGGAATTTACAGCCAGTTCGCTGCGGCCGGCCTGATAATAAAGCACCCCCAGCATATGCAGCGCATCTGCATGTTTTGGATTAGCGGCAAGCGCCTGTTGGTAGAGTGCTTCTGCCTGTGCTAATTGTTCTGCACGGTGGTGGTTAACAGCGGATAAGTATTGAGTGTGTGACATGGCCTGATTTTAACCTGAAATTAAGGGCACTTTTATAAATACATTTTTTGGGCGCATTGCTGCGTTACGCGGTACTCGGAACCTCGCTGTATATCTCATACTATCTCGGTTCCTGTGTTCCGTGCGCCTTTGGCGTATGAACAATGCGCTTGAGCGCATATGTTCTACGGGCACGCCCTTTACGGGTGCACTGCATCCCAAACTCTGCATTTATAAAAGCGCCCTTAAGTCTCAGATTAAAGTTAGTATCATTTTTGCCAGACGTTTCAAGCCCATTTCTTTTAATAAAAACCGGTTTGGGTTAAGTAAGCCAGCCAGCTCAGCTGAAATTGGTAACGGTTCATTGCAAACCATGCAAGCGATCAGCTCTGCGCATAGCGGTGCAGTGGTAAAGCCTTTGCTGCCGTGCGCTACATTCATATACAAACCGCTCACCCACGGTAGCGAACCAATTGGAGCCCCTGCACGCGGTGGTTTGTTTTTTAATGACTCTGCTTCTAACAATAGCCCTGCTAGCGGCCAGTAGTCTGACGTAGCGCAGCGCAAGGATACGCGGCCACCTGCGATATTGTTTTTCAGGCTGGTATGTAGCAGTGGAGAGATGTTATGGAGTTTATCCAGATTGGCCTGATGGTCTTGTTCATTAATCACAAGGTCACTCTGCCGGTCCACGGATGCTGCTACATTGGAAAACGTTGCTCCCAGACAGTGTAAATCTTCTGCATTCTGCTGATAAGTAGCCGGGCTGAAATAGCCATCACTGCAAACTATGGTCTGTAATTTCCTGCTGTCTTGCGTAGCTTTAAGCAGGCTAACTTGTCCACGCACGGCTTGGGTACTGAGTGGTAGGTTAGGGTAAAGCTCTTGCGCAGCATTGGCATTTGCAATGATTACCATATCTGAGTTTAGAACAGTATGGTTATTGATGACTATGTGGAATACGTTATTTGTTTTAAAAACCTTCATCACTTTATTTAAAGTAATGGTTGATATATTTTCATGTGCAGTCAAACGGCGGCAAAGCTGCTGTGGTTTAACCCAGGCGGCATTCGGCAGATACAGTGCATTATGCTCGATGTTAATGCCCGCCAGATTGCCAGCTTTTGATTTATCTACATATTGAATAATGTCGTTGGCATGGTTTTGTAAGGCAACTTTTTGAATGCGGGCTAATTCTCTGGCATTAAAGCCCAGTTGCAGCATGCCGCAGGTGTTAAAGGCATCATCGGGCAAGTTCAATGTTTTGAATAAGGCGATACTATGAAGGTAGCCGGCCAAAGCAAATTGACTACTGGTATCATCCCCGCTTAGGCGCGGGTATAGCATGCCTAAAGGATTGCCGGAGGCTTCACTGGCAATGTCTGGGTTGCGTTCCAGCAGGGTGACTTTGATACCACGTTGCGCCAGTGCATAGGCAGTGCTGCAACCGGCTATGCCACCGCCGATAACAATCGCTGTTCTGTTGGATTTGGTTTTAGCTGACATCATCGTTTTTTGTGCCAGTGCCTGCAGCATGCCCGTAAATCATTTCACGTTTTTTACCGAAGCCCGGTTTCTTATTGACCTGAAATCCTGCAGCTGTGAGTCCACGCCGCACTATGCCAGCACTGGTGAAAGTGGCAAATGTTGTTGCCGGGTGCGAGAGCCTTGCCATCTGTGCGAATAGTGCCGGCTGCCACATTTCCGGATTTTTAGATGGGGCGAAGCCATCCAGAAACCATGCGTCGGTTTTATGCTGAATATGGCTTAACTGCTCGGTTGCATCGCCAATTAACAGGCTTAGCTGAACTTTATGGTTATAGAGGCTGATGGTTTGTGCGTCGGTCAGTGCTGCATATTGGTCCAGCAAGGCTGTACTCAATGCGCTTAATTCAGGCCATAACTGCAGCGCAGTTGAGATTTCTTGTAAGCTTAACGGGTATTTTTCTACACTGATGAAATTTAAAACGGCATGTTCCGGTGCGGTTTCCAGCCAAAGTTTTGCTGCGCACAAAAAATTCAAGCCAGTACCAAAACCGGTTTCAGTGATGGTGAAGGTTGGCGTATTGAGCAGTTGCCAGCGTGCTGACAGTTGATTGCTCTGCAGGAACACGTAATCAGTTTCCAGCAGCCCGTTGTCAGTAGAAAAGTAAACATCCTGAAATGTGCTGGCATAGGGCTGTCCATCACGCCATTCAATGATGGCCGATGGCTTGGCAGGTGATGGGTGATTATTTTCTAAAGGGGGCATTTACTGTGCAGGCTAATTTTTATGGCAGGGCTGCATGTACTGCAATTTTGAACACAACTTTATGTATATGCTGCGCGGAAACTAATGGTGCATGGGTATCTTCAGGAAAGAAAATGCAGAATGCGCCAGCTGGCGTTGCTATCCATGTGGCCGGGGTGTCGTGGAAAAACTGGATATCGGCCTTGGCGTTGTAATCATCTACCGGATGATGGCAGTCAGCCAATGGCTTCCAGCCCATTTCATCCACGCCATCCAGCACTAGCTGAATATCGATGTAGTTACGGTGGCATTCCAGTTGCGCAGTCTCACGCGGCCGACCGGCAACGCGCTCTACAATAGCAAACACATCCTCACCGATAATAGCGTGGCGTCCGGATGCTAGCGCTGGCAGGTCTGTATTGCTGATATATTCGAACACTTTAGCGAAATAAGGGTGTAGTGAGGCATAGCGCCCAGCGTTTGCGATTGTATCCAGAATCATTTTGGATTTATTTCCTTCAATTAATTTCGTTCCTGCTTATTGTTCTTTGGAATAGCCGATAACGCCCAGAAAAAACCTGACCATGCCAAAGGCTATCCACGAGGCTAAGCGTTTTGCCATGCTGGCCTTTACCCACTCCTGCGGTGTGATGCTGACCCCGCCATCCTGAATCAGGAATTCAAGCTCCGTATGTAATTCTGTGGCAAATGCGGTGTTGCGCACGATAATATTAGCTTCACGCGATAGCAGCAGGCTGAATGGATCAATATTGGATGAACCAACTGTGGCCCAGAACTGGTCAATCACGGCGACTTTGCTGTGCATAAAGCTTTTACGGTATTCATAGATTTCAATACCGTTATCTAAAAACTCATTGTAGAAAGCATGGGTGGCGAACATTAAAAAATACTCTTTGCGCCCCTGTAATAATAATTTCACTTTTACACCGCGCTGGGCGGCATTAATTAAAGCCCTGCGAAATTTCCTGCCGGGAATAAAGTAGGCATTGGCAATCAGGATCTCTGATTTTGCGGTTTTGATGGCATGTAAATAAGCATTTTCAATATCACGCCGGTGCAGGATATTGTCACGGATAATATAAGCCGCTTTAATATCATTACTGCTATGTATCCTATGCCTGACTTTTTTAATCGGCGGCACGTACAGGCTATGCAGGTGAGTCCATTCCAGACGGCGCCATAATTTCTGAAAGCTGGCGCTAATCACCGGCAGCAGGTTACCTTCAATTCGTACGGTGTAATCGATTCTTGGCGGAATCTGGTTAGGGGTGTTGGAGTCATCAATAATATTAATACCGCCGACAAAAGCAATTTCACCATCTATGACGGCTACCTTGCCATGCAGGCGACGTAGCCGATTGGTTTTGAAGGTCCACGGCGAGATCTTTGGCCGGTAAAACATTAGTTTTATGCCACTCGCCCTGAGTGTTTTTACATAGCGCTTGGGTAAGTGTTGCGAGCCAAAGCCATCCAGCAGAATATTTACGCTAACACCGCGCTGTGCCGCCTGTATCAATGCATCGCCGATACGCCTACCCGCCGTGTCATGTTCATAAATGTAGGCTTGCAGATAGATTTCGTTTTTGGCATCTTGAATGGCGGCTTCCAGGGCAGGAAAATACTCAATACCGCAACGCAGTAACTTGATGTGATTTCCACCTATGAAGCGCATGGGTTTTAACCGTTTTTAGTTAAAGTAGCCGAAAGTATCGCATGGTCAGATACCTTAAGGAAATGTGTGCCGGAATGTACTTCAACATGCTTTACCTGAAAGCCGCGCGTATAGATGCGGTCTAATCTTAGTATAGGTAGCCAAGACGGGAAGCTGCGCGCTGGTCTGCCGACGTGGTGCTCAAACACTTCACGCAACTGCGAGTTTTCTGCAAAGATCCTGCCGGAGCGCATGCCCCAGTCGTTAAAGTCACCGGCAATGATTAAAGGCGCATCCGCCGGTACATGGGTGCTGATGTAATCCGTTACCATGAGCAACTGCTGGCGGCGCCAGCGTGCGAACAAGCCTAAATGCACGCAGATGGCGTGCAAGGGTTTATCCCACTGCGGAATTTCAATTACGCTGTGCAGCATGCCGCGTTCTTCTGTAGCGTGGGCGGAAATATCCGTATTGGTAGTTTTGATGATGGGGAATTTTGAGAGCAGGGCGTTACCATGATGCCCTGCTGGATAAACCGAGTTTTTGCCGTAAGCATAATCAGGCCAGATAGCGTCAGCCAGATATTCTATTTGGCCGGCCTCAGGCCATGCTGAAAATCGTTTGCTGTGATCACTATGTTCATCGCGCACTTCTTGCAGAAAAACCACATCTGCATGCAGTTTGCGCAACAGCTCACGCTGATGATGCAGCGAGAAGCGCGCGTTAAAGTGGGTGACCCCTTTATGAATATTAAAAGTCGCAATACGTAGGGTGTTGTGCAAAATCGATTCTCTAAAATTAAACTTACATTGATTAGATATTTAGATTAAGTTAATCAGTCTTCTGCATCCTGAGGACTGTTTTTATGTTTTTTCAGCACTTCTGCAGCCTCACCAATATGCGCTTTTCCACGTTGCTTGGCCAGCATGACCTGCTTCTGGCGTTCTTTTAGTCTGGCGCGTTTCTCTTCCGAGACTTTGTCGTAGCAATGCGGGCAAGAAATACCGGCTTGGTACTGTTCGCTTTTCATCTCTTCCGGCGATAGCGGATGACGGCAGGCGTAGCATTGGTCAAACTCGCCAACTTCCAGGTTGTGCTTGACGGCTACGCGTTGGTCAAACACAAAGCACTCGCCTTGCCACATGCTTTGATCCTCCGGGACGGTTTCCAGATATTTAAGAATGCCGCCTTGCAAATGATAAACCTCTTCAAAGCCCTGATCCAGCATATAGGACGAGGCTTTTTCGCAGCGAATACCGCCGGTGCAGAACATGGCGACTTTTTTGTGCTTGGTTTTGTTGAAATGCTGCGCCACATATTCCGGGAACTCCCTGAACGTGGTGGTCTTTGGGTCGATCGCGCCTTTGAACGTACCGATATCCACTTCGTAGTCGTTGCGGGTATCGATCAGCACCACTTCCGGGTCGGAGATCAGCGCGTTCCAGTCTTCCGGTTTAACATAAGTGCCTACCTTATTGGTAGGGCTTACGCCAGGAACACCAAGAGTTACGATTTCTTTTTTGAGCTTAACTTTCATGCGGTAAAACGGGTGTTCATCCGCATAGGATTCCTTATGTTCCAGATCTGCAAACTTGCCAGCAAATAAGGGATCAGTACGCAGGTAATTCAGAATGTTGCTTATGTCATCAGGTAAGCCGGCAATGGTGCCGTTGATGCCCTCTTCCGCCAGTAGCAGCGTGCCCTTGATATGGTTGGTTTTGCATGCTTCCAGTACCGGAGCTTGTAAGTCCTTGAAGTTGGGCAAACTAACGAATTTATAAAGAGCGGCGGTTAAATACTTGGGCATGGTGAGTTTGATATAACGTGTAAAACGTTATTCTAACAGAGGCTTAAGTTTACAAATCTCTATTCTCATTAAGGGTAATTTGAACTGGCACTCCGAATATTCAATTTGCCTTAACTCGTAGTTTTAACAATGACACGGCAGGTTTTTCAATTTTATGGTAGAAAATATCTGCCAATATCAGGCTGATTATCCATGTGAGGAGCATGAATATAGAGCCTGACAGCGGGTCTGTCACGTTTAACCAGCCAAATATGGCGTTAGTAAGCATTAAAACCGAGAAATGCACCAGGAATAGAGAGTAGGAAATTATCCCTAGATAATGTACGAGTCTTTCTAATTTTGTTTGTGCTTTGATTTGTACATTTCTGGTTAAAAAAAGTGTAAGCGCTACGGATACCGCAATTAAAATGCGCAACCTGAAGTCAATAAAAATGGCGGTAATGGCGAATGCTAAGTTTAACCAAAGCCATGTTGATGAGTGACCGCGCTGGCCCGCTGCGTAAGCAATTGCGCCCATGCCGTATGCACCGAAAAAATACAGCGCCCAGTCATCATATTGAGCCTGACGGTTAAACCAGAATAGGGAAATAGCGGCGGTTGCGGTAATAATTACTAAAATTACAGTTCTGGAGTTAGCGGCTTTGCCGCCGAACCAGCTAATGCAAAGCATGATTAAAAAAAGCTGAAAATCTACAGCAATGAACCATGCCCCGGCCAATAGTGAATCAAAGTCCAGAACACCATGCAGTAAAAATACGTGGGATAAGAATTGAGTTAATTTTGGCAGATCAGGAATGAATTCATGGTTCACCATATCGCGTGCGATGATGGCGCAAATGATGGCGAGTACTACCGCACACATAAACGGTATGACTAATCGGAAATATCTATTAATTAAATTAAGGGTAAGGGAGCGGATATTGTTTTTATTGGAAAAAACCGAGCGCGCTGCAAGGTAACCCCCAATCACAAAAAATATCTGTACCGCCATTCGCGCGTAGTCGTATAACCAGATAATCAGTGAGGGTGCAATTAGCTGAACGGCATCTGCTATCGGGCCATAGGCTGCCAGATGGTGCAGCACAATAAGCTGGGAGGCAATAGCTTTAAAAGCATCAATAACGGGAAAGCGATTAGGATTGTTTTTCAAAATATACTGGTTCCTGAATCTGACGATATTTATAGAGTGTTGATTTCAGAGGGTGCTGGATGCAAGAAGGGCTGCTGTAGAACTGGTTTTGTTGTTGCCTGCTTTATGTATTACTGATTAAGTGGCAGGATATGCCGGCGAGGTATACGTTGTTACGGTAATCCTGCTAAGTTTTTAAAACCAGTATTTCACCGTTACCGCTGTAAGCCAGGTCACCCACAAAGCGCTGCACACGCATGCTATCGAGTTTGCTGAATTGTGTTTCATATTGTGCAAATGATTTAAACAGCAGGCTCAAAAATGGCAGTGTATGTATGCCGCAATCCTGAATGGTAGCGTGCAGCTGCGGCTGTTTTTTCAGTAGCAAAGTGCCTCTGTGCATATTAAATCCAGTATATGCGCCCAACTCACCCAGCACGCCAATCGTACCTGCAACCATGCGGCTACCGCAGTAATCGCCGGTGTTGCCTTCAATCAGAATCAGGCCGCGCCGCATCTGGTCACCGGCACGGTCGCCCACGTTGCCTTTAACGATCACCGTGCCGCCCAGCATGCCTTTGCGTAAACCTTCAGAACCCGCGCCTAAAAAATCACCGGCATTGCCATTTATTTTTAACAGTCCGTCGCGCATATTGCAGGCGGCAAATGCTGCCGCATTGCCTTTGCAGTGAATTTCGCCGTTTTTTAAGCCAAAGCCAAGGTAGGCACCGGCATCCTCTTCAACGGTGATGCTACCGCTATTCATATTTGCACCAATGTAATCCAGCTTTGCCGTAGTATTTTTAAAGCAAAGTTGCTGAGTATCCGTACCGCTGATATCAAAAATATCGCCTGCCAGTAGCTGGTTCTTGCCTTTAATTAGCTTGATAGCGGCGATTTCTGCAATCGTCTTGCCTGCCAGATTATCCGGCGTAAGTACGCTGCAATTGACGCTTTGCTGCAGGGGTACTTTTAGGGTAAAGGTCAGTGCGCTCATGCGGCAGTGCCTTTCAAAATATCATGCAGTTTAAACAGGTGCGGCCCCAGCTTGCCACCATAGTTGCCGGCAGAAATACGCTTGACGTCGCTAGTCACACCTAGCGCACAGATAGCCTCGATACCGATTTTCATGGATGCTGCAATGTCTTCAAATGTCAGGCCATCAATCACGATCTCCATCACGCTTTCGATCTCCGGCGACAGTTCGCTCCTGGTTACGCCTTTCAGGGTCGGGCAGAACGCATCATTGGTAGAGGCAAACATGGTTTTGTATTTACTGCCCACCTTGGAGCCGGAGCGCACCACGCCGCCGGGGAATGGCATGATCACATTCGGCAGTGTCTTCATGGCTTCGATGGCGGTTTCTGCGGCAGCCAGTGCCGCCGGCTGCGAGGTTGCCAGAATCAGGAAGTTGCCGCCACCGATGGCGCGCACCATGCCGGTGGTTTCTTCGGTCAGAAACTCGCCATCCATCACCGGGATGCGCCAGTAGCGTTTTCCGCCGATTAATTTGGATGTTTGAAAACCGTCACCGAAGTAGCGCAGGTGCTTGCCCAAGCTGATCATGTCTTCACTTGCCATTCCGGAAAATGCAGCTGCAGTAGGGCAGGTGAGTATACATTGCCCCATGCGCGTTTCCAGCTGCTGCATCAGCACCTTGCTGCCCATGGCAAACATCAGGATACTCACGCCGGGCCTGCCATCCGGTGTTTCATCTGGCGTCATTTCACGCTCTATACCTGCTTCAACACCGCAGCCGATGACCGATGTGGCAAAACCAGTCATGGCGTTAGCCGCGTGATACGCCCATTTGTGGTTCTGTGCAGTGATGATTACCCGGGTGCCGCGCATATTGAATGCTTCGGCGAAGGTGTCATCAATCTGTATGCCGTTGATCTGCATTGTTTTTTAAGCTTCCGGATGGCCTGTTTTGATTTTTTCTATCCATTCTTCAATCTGGATAGTGCCGGTTTTTTCTACCTTTTTCAGGTCAGCTTCAGGGATCACGTCCTGCATCAGGTCTATGCGTTTCCATTCTGCCACCGGAGTTTCGCACTCGGCGCGTGGTACATAGCGTGAATCGCGCACCTTGGTGCGCTGGTGAATGTAGCGCGGGCAGTTCTGCCATAGCTCAGACAGGGTCACGCGCACGATAAATTCCGCTTCTTTGTATTCCTGCATTAATGGGTCAGTGCGTGAAATGCTGGCTGTACCCTGCACACGGATGCGGTGCGGTGTTTCAAACGAGATGAACAGCAGCCCTACCTGCGGGTTGGTGCTGATATTGCCCATGGAGAAGAACATGCCGTTACCGTCATAGCTTGGGAAAACCAGCGTCTTGCTGTCAATTATTCTAACAAAACCGGCATCGCCACCCTTGTAGGACACGGTAGGGCGCCCTTGGTGGTCAACCGTGGACAGGAAGAACATGTCCATGTGCTCGATAAAGCCTTTGGCTTCATCGTCAAATTCTGTTTTACAGGCAATTTCTTCAACGCGGTCTGCCATCTTGCGTGTGCCGAACTCGTCCTGAAATTTGCGGTGCTGGTCGCCGTATAGTCTGCTCATGGTTTATTCCTCATTTACTCGTTAGTCTTATGATGAACGACAACGCGGCCGCGGCCATCATCACTGATTTCATCATTGCTGATCTTGAAATTATCCATTTGCATGGTCTGGTAGCGGTTGAAATAGTCTTTCAGGTCTTTTTCTACGCCAATATCAAATGTCGGTTTGGCGGTGTGCGTTACGCCCCACACCACTTTCACTACGTTGCCGTTCTTGACTACCAGTTCACCGTTCTTGAATACATAATCTGGTTTGCTAAACATGGCCTCGCGGTCTGGCTGGTCGGTGTATACGGTAATGTCAGCCGCGGCGCCCGTGCCCAAGTGGCCGCGATCATTCAGGCCGATGAGCTTGCCGGCGCCGGCACGCGTCATGATGGCGATTTCATACAGGCTGTATTCACGGTCTAAACTTGTCAGGTTGCTCATGGTCTGCGCGTCCAGATTCAGCTTACTGAAAGCATCATTTCTGAAAGTCTTGTCCATCAGCAGGCGGATTAAGTGCGGATAGCTGGTGAAGGGTGCGCCGTTAGGGTGGTCAGTGGTTAAAAAGATGCGCCACGGATCTTCCACCGACAGGAACAGCTCCAGCCCGATTGCCCATTGCAGGGCGTTCACATAATTCTGGTCGCGGTATTTGAATGGCAGCACGCCGCAGCCGGCGTCGCATTCAATATCCATGATGACGGATTTTTTAGGGTTGGCGTGCTTGGCGTTCAGGTGCTGCATCATGGAGTCGCCGGAGGCAGTCACCGTCTGCCCGAACAGTATTTGCCCCACATCAGCCGTGATGTGCTTGTTTTTGTTCAGCGCTTCGGCGATCTGCGCTGCGGCGGACGAAAATTTCTTGTCGCCCTCGGTACCGTAACTGTGAAACTGGATGTGCGTGAGATGCATCGGCAAGCCGCTGCTGGCGCTCATGGTGTCTAAAGTCGTGGCAAAGTTGCCGGCTGCGCCCAGATTATTGCAGTGTACGTGCAATGGTTTGGCAATGCCCAGGTCATGTACGGCGCGGCTAAGGCTTTGCAGAATTTCGCGCGGGCTAATCTGGTAATGCACATTGTTTTCGTCTAGATCCAGTCTGCGCTGGTTGAACTTGAAAGCGTTGATGCCGCCTGGGTTCACGACCTTGATGCCGATAGCCTGCGTGGCATGCAGTATCCACGCCACGTAGTCGTTAATCGCTTTCTGATCTTTTTTTCCTGCCAATAAGCGCAGGAAGTAATCATCATTGCCGAGCATGGCGTAGCCGCCTTTGTCGATCATCGGCGTGTCGCCCATCTCCAGATGCGCCTGACGTGCGTTGACCGGAGATATCGCAGGCTCGAATGCTGCGGTGTAGCCCATTTCGATGTAGCGGAAGCCGGTGTCAGTAGTGCTGGGCGTTGCATGGTGGCTGCAATGCGGGGTGCAGATGTGGGCTTCCGGCTCGCTCAGGCTTTTAAGTTCCTGCGCCTGTTTTTGTTGATATTCTGGCAGCATCATGCGCGCAATGTTTACTTTACCGCCGCCGATGTGGCTGTGCATATCGATCGCGCCGGCCATGACCACTTTGCCGCTCAAGTCAAACGTGTGGTCGATTTTCTCGGTGACCGCCGGTTTTGCAACGATGCGCCCGTCACGGATGTAGATGTCTTCAACGACACCGTTTTTGTTGTGAGCCGGGTCATAGATTCTGCCATTTTTTAGCAAGGTAATCATGCTGTAACCTCGGCGCTTAGTTTTGCTTCTATCATCGTGATGACTTCACTCAGGCTAGGCAGGCTGCTGTCGCGCAGCTTTTTCAGCGGCAACGTGATCGAGCTGTCCATGCGGAACATCTGCCCTGCATGGTCAAAGCCGGGAATGCCGACCGGGATGAATACATCCGGCACCTGTGTAAATGGCGTATCTGGATGGCCGATAGCTATAGTTGGCGCCTTGCAATCCGGCGCTGCATGTGGGGTGAACGTGCTGATCCAGAGCAGAGCATCGCAGCTTGCAAGCTGCTTTTGTGTCGTGTTGTGATAAGTGTCATATTCAGGCATGCCGTTGTTGAAGCGGTTTCTGGTCGGGTAACCGCTTAGCCAGGTGCTGGTGTTGTTGACCGTGGTGTCGCCATCGCCAGAATTGAGCGGCAGGCCTGCTGCGCGTGAGTTTTCATTCAGTTTGCTAATGAGCTGAACTATGCTTTGGACTACAAGCTCCGCATGACTCTGAACAAGAAGTTCCGCATGCGGGATTTTTAAAGCGCCAGCTGACCAGACAATGACTGCGTATTTTGCGTTTTTTAACTTTTCCAGCAAATCGGTTAAGGTTTTTACCGGAATACTCGCTACCGCTTCAGTGTGCAGCTCCTTGCCGTTGAGCAGTGCGTTGAGTGTATTGATGATCTCAGGCAGCTTTGCTGTATCGCAGGCAATTGCTGACCCTGCAGCTGTTTCAGGTGTGGCACCCAGATAAATCATTTCAGGGCTGGGTTTGTTAAAGAGGCTGTCATGATTCTGCACCAGCTTTTCGAAAAAGCGTGGGTGGCTGCTGGTAATGTCGGTACCTATCGCCAGTATGACATCGGCACGGTTTTTAACTTCAGAGAGTGTCGTGGTCAGCCAGCCGCTGTTCTGCATGGTGCGGGTGTTGCTGACAGTGGCTTCGCTGTGCATATGGTCCAGTGTGGCGTTGGTTTTTTCGGCCAGCCGCATCACCGTGCGCATACCTTGCACTTCAGTGCCTAGTCCGGCAAATAATGGCTGTTTGCTATTGCGTAAAATAATGGCAGCCGCGCTGATGGCGCTGGTCAGGTCAGTCTGTTTGCCAGCCACTGTGGGTGCGGCAGAAGCTGAAGTTTTAGCTGACTGCTCAAAAAACCGTATGCCCTTGCTACAAGCGATTGCACAGCCGTTTTGCAACGTTAATTCAGCAGCAGTGCTTAAGGTTATATCATCGCAGAGCAGGCCACATGCGGGGCAGGTGGCATTCAGTGGGGTGGCGTTGTGGTTGGGATTCTTCATGACGGTATTAATTTTGCCACATTGGCCGTTTATTCTAAACCTGTTTTATTAAAAACTAATCGTAAAAGTTGGTTTATTTTAAGTGCTAAAAATGGTATTTTAATGGTCTTTTCAATAAGTAAATTTAACGGAGTAGTTATGGCAATTCAACGTACGCTTTCTATTATCAAACCTGATGCAGTTGCAAAAAATGTTATCGGTAAAATCTATACGCGTTTTGAAAACGCTGGCTTGAAAATTGTTGCTGCAAAAATGGCACAATTGACACAAGCTGAAGCTGAAGGTTTCTACGCAGTGCACGCAGCGCGTCCATTTTTTAATGACTTGGTTAAGTTCATGATCTCAGGTCCAGTGATGATTCAAGCATTGGAAGGCGAAAATGCAGTTCAAGTAAACCGCGACTTGATGGGTGCAACTAACCCTAAAGAAGCGGCAGCTGGCACAATCCGCGCTGATTTTGCTGAAAGCATTGATGCTAATGCGGTTCACGGTTCTGATTCTGCGGAGAACGCGGCAATCGAAATCGCTTACTTCTTCGGCAAATAATTCAATCTTCGTCATTATGCTTCGTTGCTCACAAAAAATGATTTCCTTACATACTATCTGTATGCTGCGTCATCATTTTTTGTTCGCGCCTAGCCTAATTTAGAAGCTTGAATTATTTAGAAAAATTTAAGGTAAAAACAATTTTGGTCAATCTGCTTAACTTTAATCAACAACAACTCGCTCAATGGTTCGCTGAAAGAGGTGAGAAGCCTTTTCGCGCCAAGCAGTTGATGCGCTGGATGCATCATTTCGGCGTGCATGATTTTGAGCAGATGACTGATATTGCCAAAAGTCTGCGCGAAAAACTTGCAAAAGAGGCAGAGATCACTCTGCCTAACGTGCAGCATGAACAAGTATCCAATGATGGAACCCGTAAGTGGCTGATTGGCGCCGACGCTGCCAATAGCATTGAAACGGTATTTATCCCCGAAGATGACCGCGGTACCTTATGTGTTTCCAGCCAGGTTGGCTGTGCGCTGGAGTGCACATTCTGCTCTACTGGTCGTCAGGGTTTTAATCGTAACTTGAGTGTGTCTGAAATTATTGGTCAGTTGGCTATTGCCGACCATTCGCTGCGCCAGGAAGCCGGTTACGACCTGCTGCCGCCAGGTGAGCGCATTATCAGTAATGTGGTGATGATGGGTATGGGTGAGCCGTTGGCTAACTACGATAATGTAGTAACTGCGATGCAGATTATGCTCGATGACAGTGCCTATGGTTTGAGCCGCCGCCGCGTAACACTTTCAACTAGCGGGCTAGTGCCGGCTATGGATAGGTTGAAGGAAGATTGCCCGGTAGCGCTTGCCGTTTCACTGCATGCTCCGAATGACGCGCTGCGTGACGTGATTGTGCCAATCAATAAAAAATATCCGCTTAAAGAATTAATGGCCGCTTGTAACCGCTATCTGGAAAAAGCGCCGCGTGATTTTGTAACTTTTGAATATGTGATGCTGGATGGTGTGAATGACACAGTCGAACATGCACACCAATTGCTGGAACTGGTAAAGAATGTATCCTGCAAATTTAATTTAATCCCTTTTAACCCTTTCCCCAATAGTGGTTATGAAACCTCTAAACCAAGCCATGTACGCGTATTCCGTGATATTTTGATGCAGGCTGGTTATGTGGTTACCGTGCGCAAAACACGCGGCGAGGATATTGATGCAGCTTGTGGCCAGTTAGCTGGTAAAGTGCTGGATAAAACAAAACGTAGTTCCAAGCGAATTCCAATTGAGGCGGTTGAATGAATAAGATGAGTTTTAGTAAGCTGGTTTTGATTGCGTTTATTTCAGTGTTGACTGCCGGTTGCGCCAGCCAGCAACAGCAGGAAAATGACGATAAAATTTTAAAAGCTCGCGCTCGATCACATACAGATCTAGGCGCTGCTTATTATCAGCAAAAGCAATTGGAAATAGCTTTGGATGAATTTAATTCTGCCGTAAAAATTGATCCTAATTTTGGTTTGGCATATAACGGCTTGGGTCTGGTGCATTCTGCGCTGGGGCAGGATGATCTTGCAGAACAGAACTTCAAAAGAGCATTGCAGCTTGAGCCTAACAATTCCGAGTCACACAACAATTACGGCAGTTTTTTATGCTCAAGAAATCGTGTGGACGAGTCCATAAAAGAGTTTGTGGCGGCGGTTAAAAACCCGTTATATGCCACGCCAGCAATTGCTTATACCAATGCCGGTATCTGTTCATTGCGTAAGCAGGACATAAAAAGTGCTGAAATGTATTTCCAGAATGCTTTGCAAATTGAGCCGTTGGCTAGCGTCGCCGCTTACCAGTTGGCTGCCATTCAATTCAGGCGTAATGATGCAGCTGCAGCTAAAATCACGCTGCAGAATACCGTACTCAGTCAACCAACACCTGAGAATCTGTGGTTATCCATACAAATTGCCCGTAAATTAGGTGCCAAGAATGATGAAGCGAGTTATGCGTTGCAATTAAGGCGCCAGTATCCGGATTCAGAGCAGGCTAAGTTATTAGCGAGTGGAAAATAGTCATGACAGAGCTAGAGCAAGTAAATTTAGAAACATCTGGTAATGAAGATCATGCCCAGCCAGCCTCATTGGGTGGAGTTTTACAGGCGGCAAGGGCTGCAAAAAACCTGACGCAGCAGGATGTTTCAAACAGCCTGCGTTACAGCGTAAAGCAAATTGATGCATTGGAAAACAATGCGTTTGGCCTGTTGCCGGATGCCATGATCACGCGCGGTTTTATTCGCAACTATGCCCGTTTGCTAGAGATAGATGCAGAACCATTGCTGGCAAGTTACCGTGCCAGCGTTGCTACAGATTCAGATAAAGGCATTGCCGTGCAGTCCTCAATGTCTCCGGTGATGCTGAGCAAGGAGAGCCTGCCATGGCTCAAATATATTTTAGCCAGCATCCTGATATTGTTCTTTTTACTGGTCTGGCTGTTTTATGTGGATTACATGCCAAAATACACCGATGCTGTTCCGGAAGCTTCTCCGGCAGTAGTTGAAGTGCCTGCTGCTCCGGTTGCTGAGCCTTTACCTGAAGTTGCCTTGCCAAGCGCACAGCGTCAGGCGGATGGTGAACTGGCTGCAACTGACGTGGTAGACAGCGCAAGTGTCGGTGTAGATGTTCCCACTGTTGACGCTGGTGCCGTTAACAAACCTGTGGATGCCAATGTAGCGCAGACAGCTACAAAACCTGCTGCTCAGCCGGTTACTGCCCCGCAGTCAGCTACAGTTCCTGTACCTGCAGTTACTGCACCTCCTGTAGTTACGGCATCCGCAACTACGGTTGCTGTTAAGCCAGCAGCTAAGGCATTGAGTTTGGCATTTACAGCGCAAACCTGGGTGAGCGTGACTGATAAGTCAGGCAAAGTGGTTTATGAAAAGATGTCACATAGTGGTGACATGGATACTGTTGATGGCACGCCGCCATTGAGTCTGATTATAGGTAACGCCAGTGCGACAAAACTGAGCTTTGGTGGTAAGGATGTTGATTTGACGGCATATACCAAAAATAATGTTGCGCGTATCACGTTGGAGTAGCAGTTGAGTCTATCTATTAAAGTTAAACCTAGAAACACATTGCAGGTAATGATAGGCCACGTGCCGGTGGGTGGTGGTTTAGATAATACAGTTCCAGCGTCTGTGGTTGTGCAAAGCATGACCAATACGGATACTGCTGATGCCGCTGCAACAACCAAACAGGTTTTTGAGTTGTGGCAGGCAGGTTCTGAAGTCGTGCGTATCACTGTAAATTCACCAGAGGCGGCGGCACAGGTTGCTAATATTCGTCGCGGCCTGAATGCTTTGGGTTGCAATGTGCCGCTGGTTGGTGATTTTCACTACAACGGTCACAAACTGCTGGCACAGTACCCTGATTGTGCAGAGGCATTGGCAAAGTATCGTATCAACCCCGGTAACGTAGGTAAAGGCTCCAAGCGCGATGAGCAGTTTGCTGCCATGATCGAGGCTGCTATCCATTATAAAAAAGCAGTGCGTATCGGCGTTAATTGGGGCAGTCTGGATCAAGCCAAAATGGCGCAGATGATGGATGATAATGCCAAGCTCGCAACACCCTTAAGTGCAGATGCCTTGATGCGTGAAGCGCTGATTCAATCTGCGCTCGAAAGTGCGGAGCAGGCAGTAGCGATCGGCTTGCCCAGAAATCAAATCATCATTTCCTGCAAGGTGAGTGATGTACAGGATCTGGTCAAAGTTTATAGTGAATTAGCTAACCGTAGCGATTTTCCGCTGCATCTGGGTCTCACGGAAGCCGGCATGGGATCGAAAGGTATAGTGGCTTCAACGGCGGCGCTGGCTTTATGTTTGCAGCAGGGCATTGGTAACACCATACGCGTATCTTTAACGCCAGAGCCGAATGAGCCACGTACTAAAGAAGTAGTTGTAGCTCAGGAAATTTTGCAAACCATGGGCATACGTTCCTTTACGCCGCTGGTCACCGCATGCCCGGGTTGTGGCCGTACTACTTCAACTTATTTCCAGGAACTGGCGATGCAGATTCAAAGTTATCTGCGTAACCAGATGCCGGTTTGGCGAGGAAAATACGCGGGTGTGGAAAATATGAGCGTAGCCGTAATGGGCTGTGTTGTGAATGGCCCCGGTGAATCAAAACTTGCCAACATTGGTATCAGTTTGCCTGGCACCGGTGAGGTGCCTGTCGCACCGGTGTTTGTAGATGGTGAAAAAACCGTGACACTGAAAGGTGACAATATCGCGCAGGAGTTTCAGGCCATTGTTGAAGACTATGTGCAGAAAAACTACGCAGAGGGCGGCAAGTTACGTGTGAGTTCAACGCAAAAAACCATTCCAATACAAGCTGTAAACTAATCTAATTCAAAATAAAAATTCATGAGTGATAAATTTCAAAGCATCAAGGGCTTCTACGACATCCTGCCAGAGGCAACGCCATTATGGTTCAAACTGGAAGACACGGCGCGTAAGGTTTTAGCGCAATATGGCTATAAGAATATCCGTATGCCCTTGGTGGAGCCTACAGAGCTTTTTGTACGCAGTGTCGGTGAACATACCGATATTGTTGAAAAAGAAATGTATGCCTGGGAAGATTCACTTAATGGCGACAAGCTGACTTTGCGCCCGGAGGGTACCGCTGGCTGTGTGCGTGCTGTGGTTGAACATAACCTTACCTACAATGGCCCGCAGCGCCTTTGGTATAGTGGTGCAATGTTCCGTCATGAAAACGTGCAGAAAGGCCGCCAACGCCAGTTTCACCAAATCGGTGTTGAAGCCTTCGGTTTCGATACCCCTGAAGTAGATGCAGAGCAGATTGTGCTGTTGGCGCGACTTTGGCGTGAATTGGGTATTGAAGATGTAGAACTGCAAATCAACAGCATCGGTGATGCGCATGAGCGCGCCGAATACCGTAATGTGCTGATCGCTTACTTTGAGCAGCATGCAGATCTGCTGGATGAAGATGCAAAACGCCGTTTACATGCCAACCCGCTACGTATTCTGGACACGAAAAATCCACGTATGCAGGCCATGTGTGAAGCGGCGCCCAAGTTAATTGATTGCCTAGGCGCTGAAACCCGTGCGCATTTTGATGGTCTGTGTAAAAGATTGGCTGAAGCAGGTGTGCCTTACAAGATCAATCCGCGCCTGGTTCGCGGGTTGGACTATTACAACCGCACCGTGTTTGAGTGGGTTACCACCAGATTAGGCGCGCAAGGCACAATCGCCGGCGGTGGCCGCTATGATACGCTGGTAGAGCGTCTTGGAGGTAGCGCAACGCCTGCCTGCGGTTTTGGTATCGGACTGGAACGTGTATTCCTCCTGATGCAGGAATATGGTGTTGCAGCTACGGACGCGCCTGATGTTTATTTGGTGAATGTAGGTGAATTAGCTGAATCAGCGGCATTTTCGATTGCAGAGCAGTTGCGCAATGGCAATATTGATGTGGTGTTGCATGCGGGTGGTGGTAGTTTTAAATCACAAATGAAAAAAGCTGATAGAAGTTTAGCCCGATATGCGCTAATCCTGGGGGATGATGAAGTTAACAACCGGCAGGTGACATTAAAGCCAATGCAGTTTGACGCGGAGCTAATAAACAAGCCAGCGCAGTTACAATGCAGTATTGAAGAGGCAATTAAAGTTATAACGACAGGCAGAGACTAAATTCTTGCCAATTTATTAATCACGTAAGTTATACACATCGTATTGAGCCAAACATGATCGTCGACTTACAAGCCACGCAGCCAAAATTGCAGCCACCATTGCTGGAGTTGCAGCATTTGAGCATATCTCCCAAAAAGATGCCGGCACGTTTGCTGGTTGATGATGTGAGTTTTAGTATAGAAGTTGGTAAAACTACCTGTGTCGTTGGTGAGTCTGGCAGTGGCAAGAGCCTGACTGCGCTAGCTGTGATGGGGTTGCTGTCAAAACAGTTGTTGCTGAACGGTGGTAAGGTTATGTTTAACGATGCTGAAAAGGGCGTTATTGACCTTACTCAACTGAATGATGAAAACCTGCGTAAATTGCGTGGTGATAAAATCGCGATGATTTTTCAGGAGCCGATGACATCGCTCAACCCGGTTCTGACGGTGGGTTATCAGATTGGTGAAAGCCTTACCACGCATCTTGGGCTTAAAGGCGAACGTTTGAAAAATAAAATCAGCAACTTGCTGGAAATGGTCGGCATACCTGCCGGTCGCGCCCATAGCTATCCGGATGAACTGTCTGGCGGGCAGCGTCAGCGCGTGATGATTGCAATGAGTATTGCCTGCGAGCCAAGCCTGCTGATTGCGGATGAACCCACCACGGCGCTGGATGTGACAGTGCAGGCGCAAATTCTCGAGTTGCTGAATGACCTTAAAACACGCATGAACATGGGCATGCTGTTTATTACGCACGATTTTGGCGTAGTGGCAGATATTGCCGATAATGTGGTGGTGATGTTCAGAGGTAAAATTGTAGAGTCAGGCAGCAGGGAGCAAGTGTTAGGTAATCCACAGCATCCTTATACAAAAGCGTTATTGGCATGCGTGCCGGATGCTGAAGGTGAAAAATTATTAAAGCCGATTGATTACGCATGGCTTGCTGATGAGAAACTGGAAGCTATAGCTGATGAGGCGATACATGAGTGAAGACATCCTGATCGCCAGGAATCTGGTCAAAACCTATACGCAGCGTAGCGGCAGATTTGGTTTTGGATCTACGGAAGTAAAGGCTTTGAACGATGTCAGTATCAACTTGCGCACCGGTACAACACTCGCGGTTGTAGGTGAATCTGGCAGCGGTAAATCCACGTTGGCGCGTTGTCTGTTACAATTGCAACCCTTGGATAGCGGTGAAGTGCTGTTTCAGGGGCAAGACTTGGCCAACCTGCAACCGGCGGTCTTGAGGGGTATGCGTAAAAACCTGCAGATGGTGTTTCAGGATCCATTCGCTTCGCTTAACCCACGCATGCGTGTAGGTGAGATTGTGGGTGAGGGTTTACTAATACATGGCCTTGGCAGCGCCGCCGAACAGGAGAAAAAAGTAATTGCCATGCTAAAGCGCGTAGGTTTGACCGAGTCCGACATGCAGAAGTACCCGCATGAATTTTCCGGTGGTCAGCGGCAGCGTATAGGAATTGCCCGGGCTTTGGTATTGCACCCGCAGGTTGTGGTGTGTGATGAGCCGGTGTCCGCGCTGGACGTTTCGATTCAGGCGCAGATACTATTGCTGCTTAAAGAGCTGCAACAGGAAATGGCTTTGAGCTATATTTTTATCAGCCATGATTTACGTGTGGTGCGTCATATTGCAGATGATATTGTGGTGATGTATCACGGGCAGGTAGTCGAGCAGGGTAAGGTAGCAGATATTTATGCCGCGCCTGAACATGCTTATACGCAAAATTTGCTGGCGGCGATACCTGGCAAAACAATGCTCGGCAAAAAAGTAGTGAATGGATAAATTTAGCAGTATAAATTTAGCGGTAATTTAAGTTTTTGATTAATTTAAAATCAAATGTATTAAAGAGATTTACATCAGATTGGAACATTGAATGGCATACGATTTAGAAGAACAAGAGCAGTTAGACGAATTAAAAGCCTGGTGGAAAGCTTATGGCAAACTGGTTAGTAATGCTGTACTGGGCTTGCTTGTAGTTTATGCAGCCTATCAGGGATGGCAGTATTATCAAGGTAAGCAAGCAGTGAATGCTTCTACTGAGTATCAGGCATTGCAAACAACTGATGAAAAAGATGTAAAAGCCATACAGGCTAAAGCAGCAGTGATTATGGATAAATATTCTGCTACGCCGTATGCAGGCCGTGCTGCATTATTTGCTGCAAAAGCTAATTATTCAGTGAATGATGCTAAAAGCGCAAAAGTCCAATTGGAATGGGCAATCAAAAACGCAAAAGAAACATCAGTCAGCGCAATTGCCAGCTTGCAGTTGGCTAACATTCTGGCTGAAGAAAAAGATTACCAGGCTGCATTAAAATTATTGGATGCTAAGCATGATGCGGGCTTTGATGGTTTGTTCTCGGATTTAAAAGGTGATGTTCTAGTGGGGCTTGGCAAGAAGGCTGAAGCCAAGGCAGCTTATGAGCAGGCACTGACTAAATTGGATGCTCAAGGTAAGTACCATGCCCTTACACAACAAAAACTTGAGGCTTTAGGTTAAAAATTGACGCAACTCACCAAACAATCAAAGTTCCTGCTGCTAAAGTGCCTACTGCTGTCATGTAGTTTGTTTTTGCTGTCGTCCTGTAGCGCAGTCACTGACATGAAGAATGATTTGTCGGAGCGTGTGTTTGGGCGCGAAGAGACAAATCCGCCTGAGCCATTAGCAGAAATCAAGGAAACTGTCAGTGCCAAATTGCTTTGGCAGGCTAAACTTGGCAGTGCCGGGGATTTTGATTTTTCTCCAGCGATAGAAGCCGGTTACGCTTATGTAGCAAGTGCCGAGGGTGAACTGAGTAAGCTGGATATAAGTAACGGCAGCCAAGCTTGGCGCGTGAATGTTGGTGAAAAGCTAACCGGTGGCGTAGGTGTTGGTGGCAGCCTGGTTGTAGTGGGTACGCAAAAAGGCGCGATTTACGCTTACGACATCTCTGGTAAGTTGCAGTGGAAATCAAAATTAAGCAGTGAAGTATTAAGTGCACCTAAATATTTTGATGGCTTGATTGTAGTACGCACCGGTGACAGCCGCATCTACGGCATCAATGCGAACGATGGTAGCCGCAAGTGGGTTTATGACCGCACAGGGCCTGCACTGACTTTGCGTAGCAGTGCCGGAGTAGTGGTAGATGGCGGCGCTGTGTATGCAGGTTTTGCTGGTGGCAAGCTGGTTTCTATTCGCGCAGATAATGGCAAAATCATGTGGGAAGCTTCTGTTGCGCAACCTAAAGGCGTTACCGAGATTGAGCGTATTGCAGATATTACCAGCCTGCCTGTGGTTGATGGACCGCTGGTCTATGCTGTTGCTTATCAGGGTAGAATTGCTGCCGTCGATAGATCAACCGGCCGTGTAATCTGGAATCGTGATATCTCCAGCCTTTCAGGTTTAAGTGCTGAGGATGCCAGGATTTTTGTGTCGCACGCTATGGGTTCTGTTTATGCGCTTGATTACACGACGGGCAAAACTTTCTGGCGTCAGGGTGCATTGAAAAATCGTCAGTTAACTGCACCTTTGGCGATGGGGGCATGGGTCGCAGTCGGTGATGTTGAAGGTTATCTACACTTTTTAAGTCGTGATGATGGCGCATTCGGTGGGCGCATCAAGGCAGGCACTAGTCAAATTCTGCCACAAATGGCATTAATAAATAGCAACACCCTGCTGGCGCAGTCACGCGACGGCGGTGTTTACGCAGTACAGATCAAATAATAGCGGTTGTTAGACCCGTAAAGCGCCATTGAGGCTTTACGGCCATAACGCTGCAATCAATTAATTACTTAGCTTGATAAGATTTTAAACAATCATTTAGCTTAAGCTCTATATAGAAGGCTCATATGATACCTACCATTGTTCTGGTTGGCCGTCCCAATGTTGGGAAGTCAACCTTGTTTAACCGCCTTACCAAAAGCCGCGATGCGCTGGTTGCTGACTTTCCTGGCTTAACCCGCGACCGTCACTACGGCCGTGGCTTAGGCGCAAGCCAGCCATATCTGGTTGTTGATACCGGTGGTTTTGAGCCTAATACCGATAGCGGTATTTTGAAGGCGATGGCATTACAAACGCTGCAGGCAATTGACGAAGCTGATGCGGTGATTTTTCTGGTAGATGGCCGTCAGGGCGCTACACCGCAGGATATGGATATTGCCAACCGTTTACGTAAATGTAAATGTCCGGTGTTGCTTGCAGTTAATAAAACTGAAGGTATGCAAAAAGCAGTTGTCAGCGCTGATTTTCATGAATTAGGCTTGGGTTATCCTTTATCTATTTCTTCCGCACACGGCGAAGGTGTGCGCGATATTATTGAAGAAGCGCTTGAGCACTTCAAAGAGGAAGTGATTGAAGAAGAACCAGCAACTGACTACACCGGTGACAGAATTCCTAAAGTGGCGATTGTTGGCCGTCCAAATGTAGGTAAATCTACCTTAGTCAATGCCTTGCTTGGTGAAGAACGTGTGATTGCGTTTGACGAGCCTGGTACTACGCGTGATTCTATCCATATTGATCTGGAAAAAAACGGTAAACACTATACCTTGATTGATACCGCCGGTGTGCGTAAGCGTGGCCGCGTATTTGAAGCGATTGAAAAATTCTCGGTGATCAAGACGATTCAGGCCATTGAAGAAGCCAATGTGGTGATATTGGTGGTTGATGCACAAGAAGGTATCACCGAGCAGGATGCACACGTAGCCGCTTATATTTTGGATGCTGGCCGCGCGCTGGTAGTGGCTATCAACAAATGGGATGGCCTTAAGGATGATGAGCGTGACTGGATCAAGCGCGAGATTGATCGTAAGTTAATATTCCTCGATTTTGCTGAATTCCATTATATTTCGGCACTGCGTAAAAAAGGTTTGCCTGAATTATTCAAGTCAGTAGATGTTGCCTATAAAGCAGCATTTGCCAAACTTGCCACGCCGCAGTTAACCCGTGTATTGATTGACGCTTTGCAGCAGCACCAGCCACCAATCAGCAAGGGCATACGTCCTAAGCTGCGCTATGCGCATCAGGGTGGCAGCAATCCACCAATCGTTGTAATTCACGGCAGCCATGTAGACGGTGTGAAAGATGCCTATACACGCTTTCTGGAGAAAACCTTCCGTAGAACATTCCAGCTTTCCGGTACGCCGCTAAGAGTGCAGTATAAACAGGGCAGCAACCCATTCGCTGAAGATGAGGATAAACGCAAACCGGGCGAGGGTATTGTAAGTATGCGTCGCCGTAAAACGGCTCAGCGTGCTGAATTAAAAGCTAAAAAAGATGCTGAGGACAAGGATAGAAGTGCTAAGAAGCGTTAAAGTCAGCATGTGCTGGCCTTAAGTTTGTATTTTAATACTGATTTAATTTAATATCGGCATTTAAGGCAGTATCAAATGTTAGACGTGCGGATGATTCTCTAGTTTTTTGTTTTCTTTAGGCAGTTCATAAGGGTCTGCTACATAGGCAGGCCCTTTCATTATCATTACCACTACACAGCCAATAGCTGCAGCACCCACGAAAAACCAGATACTGAAAATAATCCCCAGACATTGAAAAATAGTTTTCAACTGCTCGGGGTTAAGTGTTGGGTTGTTAAAATAAATGAAGGCTATTGCGGTACCGGGAATAGCTGTGCCAATAGCAAAGGCTAGTGGTAATTTTTTTAATAGAACCCATTCAAACCCTGAAGGTGTCCTAATAAATCCTGGTAGTTTATTAAAGTAGCTCATTACTTTAATAGAGTGGTTTTTTACTAATTAGTTTTAGTACAAACTCTCCCAGAATTTCCACCACACGCGTTCATCAGCAGGTGCGCCTTTGCCCAGCATAGGACTGGCTGGATAATTTTTCTGCAGAACACGTAAAGTGTCGGTTTTAAGATCTTCCAAACCTAATAAATCATAAGCGCTGATCTGAATAACCAATGCTTCTTCTATGTCGGGAGATTGCGGGTAATTTTCCAATACATATTTGGTGCGGTTAACCGCAGCAAGGTAAGCCTGACGTTTCATGTAGTAGCGTGCAACGTGCAGCTCATGCCCTGACAAATTGTTGGCTAGATACACCATGCGCTGTGTGGCATCCTTGGCATAACGGCTTTTTGGGTAGCGTGTAACAAGTTCTTTGAATGTAATGAACGAGTCTTTCATTGAGCGTGGGTCACGGTCACTGATTTGTTGTTTTGTGGCTTTTTCAATAAAGCCGCGCTCGGTGAAAATAGCCAAGCCCTTCAAGTAATATGCGTAGTCAACATTGGGGTGGTTGGGATGTAACTTTATAAAACGATCTGCAGCAGCAACTGCTAATACCGGATCCTGTTTTTTGTAGTGGGCATAGGCAGTTTCCAGTTGTGCCTGCGTAGCATATTTGCCGTGCGGATAACGAGATTCCAGTTTCTGGAAATAGACGATGGCCTTTTCGTAATCCTTGTCTGTCATTTTTTCAGCGCCCATTTGATAGATGCGCTCTGCAGATAAGCCCTTTGTATCATCAATTTCGGTAGGGTCGCCAAAGATTGCACAAGCATTGAGTAACAAGGTAAATGTTAAAATTAAGATATACTTCATGCCAAACCACCTTTAAGAATTTGCAACAATTATAACCGATGACTGACGCTACTAACCAATCTCAAGACAATTCCCTTAGCTTAACTATTCCTCATGATCTTGGCGGCCTGCGTCTGGATGTTGCTTTACAACGTTTATTGCCTGAACACTCACGCTCCCGTTTGCAGGCATGGATTAAGGATGGCTTGGTAACCGTAGACGCACAGGCCAGCACCTCTAAAACCAAGGTGTGGGGTGGTGAGCATGTTGTGGTTGAAGTGCAGGTCAAGCCCGAGACGTATGCCTTTAAAGCGCAGGACATCCCTCTGGATATTGTCTACGAAGATGATCACATACTGGTAGTTAATAAACCTGCGGGTATGGTGGTGCATCCGGCCGCCGGCAACTGGGAAGGTACCTTACTTAATGCCTTGCTGTTTCATGCTCCACAATTACACGATGTACCGCGCGCAGGCATTGTGCATAGGCTGGATAAAGACACCAGCGGCCTGTTGGTAGTGGCCAAAACATTGAATGCGCAAACGCATTTAGTGCGCCAGTTGCAGGCACGTACAGTCAAACGTGAATACCGCGCTATCGTATGGGGGCAGCTATGGCGCAATGGCACAGTTGATCAGCCTCTTGGTCGAGATCCGCGCTCCCGTACCAAGATGGCTATTAACCGCATGGGTAAGCCAGCAGTCACACGCTATGAAGTGCTAGAGCGTTTTTCAGTACAAACCTATTTACGCTGTAATCTGGAAACAGGGCGCACCCACCAGATTCGTGTACACATGCAATATTTAAAGGCACCGTTAGTGGGTGACCCGGTGTACGGTTATCGCGGTATCGTGCCGATTCGTGCTATGACGCAAACCTTGCGTGATGCGGTAAGTAACTTTCATCGCCAGGCCTTACATGCAATCAAACTAGGCTTGATTCACCCAGCTACCAATGAGTTCATGGAATGGCAGATCGAGCTGGCCGATGACATGAAAGTGCTGCTGGAAGCCATGCGCCATGAAGATGCGCGTGATGACGAAGAAGAGTTTGAATTCAGCACCGAGCCATATCTTGCGGATGAAGACTATGAATATGACGAAGATGATGAGTTGGATGATTTAGACGATGATGCTGATCTGGATTTAGAATCGGATGATTAAATTAAAGTGTGTGCAATTTAACTCATTTTGAGTTGCAGGTGAGATACAAGAACTGCACTTTAGTATGTATGTCTTGATGACCTCATTGGGCATAGGTTCCAACCAAATAGCACCATGTCGCAGTAAATATTTTTGTGGGTGTTTCTAGTTCTATTGTGGTTTTTAATTGTAAGGGGATATCGGATTCCATAAATATCTGCGATTCCTAGTAAAAAATTATCTAAAATAATTGCAAAAAGGCAACCTATAACAGTATCAAAAAAGCCATCTGAGCTTAGTTGGAGATTTCTTCCTAACTTTAATTACCAAGACATACTTTTCTAAAGTTAGTTTTCCGTCTGAATCTTTTGCACATTCACCCCTAAATGAATGTGCAGGGCTATACTAAACAATTAAATAAAACTCTATCGCGATCGTTAATTTATGGATAAATCGGCGGTGTTATCTGATGATGAAGTTCATTGCTTAGAGATGGTCTTTAATGGGAGATTCAAAAATATCGCATCAGCACCCAATGATGTGGAGGCAATGGTTTTTAAAGGCTATATTTCCAAAAAGCCTTTATTACTTATGCCTATGATGCCAACTAGATACACCTACGAACTGACTGTTTACGGAATGATTTTATTGCGTGAATATCGCCCACAATACAATTAGAATGCTTGAATTAATTATTGATAAGGGTTGAAAATGATTGACGTTTATTCATCAAATTTTTAAATCAACCCCATGGAATGTGTCATTCCTATCCTTAATTAGGTACTACTAAACGCTCCAGTCATTGTATTGCGGCGTTTTTTTAAAATTATACCTATCGCTCTTGGTAATCTTTAACATCCAATAACCTGTTCTTCGGTAAATCTGCTCTTCTTTGACCCTGCACCAGAAGCGGCCGTTACAATTTCAGCACTGCGAATTGGTGCAATTGATATGGCAATCGCCAATTTGCTGGGTAGCAATTTATTTGATATTCTGATTTTAGCCGTGGACGATCTGTTTTATGTGAAAGGCCCATTGCTTGCCAACGTTGACACCAGTCATGCCATTACAGCATTTACCGCCGTTATGATGTGCCTATTAGTGATTGTTGGCTTTGTATTTCAGCCACAAAAAAGAGCTTTGCTGAAACTTACATGGGTCAGTCTGGGTCTGTTTTTAATGTATATATTTAATGCCTGGGTTTTATTCCAACAAGGGCTGTAGTGCTGAGTTCTAAGCAAAAAGTCATCTAGCACAGCTTTCAATCGTGGTGAGAAATTACCTCGTCACAAAATATTCTTTAAACAATAAAAATCATCTAGCAGGAATTAGTGAATATGTCGGATCAGCATCAGCTAATACAAAATACGGATAAAGGCATCATTTATGCTCCATGGGAGCGTGCCTTCAGCCGTGTACTCACTCCTTTTGAAGAGTTCATTCATCGGCAGACGACAAGCGGCCTTCTGCTGATGGGATCTGCAATTATTGCGCTATTCTTGGCTAATGGTGTTTTTGCAGATGCATACCTGCATTTCATTCATACCCCAGTCAACCTGAACATAGGCGGATGGGGAATCAATATGAGCCTGCATCATTGGGTCAATGATGGCCTGATGGCGCTATTTTTCTTTGTAGTGGGCTTGGAGTTAAAACGCGAGATCATGGTGGGTGAGTTGTCGGATTTGCGGCAAGCGGCATTGCCTATCATCGCAGCCGTTGGCGGCATGGTTGTGCCTGCACTCATCTATCTTGCGTTTAATCACGATGGTGATGCTGCTCGCGGCTGGGGTGTGCCAATGGCGACAGATATCGCATTTGCAGTAGGCGCATTGGTACTGTTAGCGAGGCGTGTACCCAAAGCCCTGATTACCTTTCTTGTGGCGCTTGCAATTGCAGATGATTTAGGTGCGGTTCTAGTCATCGCATTATTTTATACACAGGAATTAGCGATTAACTGGCTGATAGTTTCAGTCTTACTTGTCGCATTACTTTTTACATTCAATTTTGCAGGTATCAGAAAAGTAATGCCTTATTTTACGGTGGCGGTTTTATTATGGTATGCGTTACTGCAATCAGGGGTGCATGCTACATTAGCTGGAGTACTCGGTGCATTCACGGTGCCGGCTAGATCTAAATATGATCCTAGGTTATTTGCTGACCTCATTAATCAGCAAATTGATCGTTTTATTGCCAGCCGCCACCAAGATGACAGCTTGATGACTAATGAAAAACTTCACGCTATCGTACAAAATTTGGAAGCAAGCGTAAAAGGCGTGCAAACACCGCTTCAGCGTTTAGAACACATATGGCATTTACCGGTCGCTTTTATCGTAATTCCAATATTCGCAATCTTTAATGCGGGTATTCCGTTGCAGCTGGGATCATTGAGTGAGACTTTCTCTCATCCTGTCATGCTTGGGGTGACGTTTGGCTTACTGTTCGGCAAGTTTATTGGTATTACCGGCGCGTGCTGGATAGCGCTGCGTTTAGGTATCGGGCAGTTACCTACTGGTACACGTTTTAGCCAGATTGCCGCTGTGTCGGTTTTAGGTGGCATTGGATTTACCATGTCAATTTTTATTGCCGAGCTAGGCTTTGCTAATCAGCCAGAATATTTATTGATGGCTAAGACCGGGGTGTTGGCAGCTTCTCTGCTTGCTGGATTCATAGGTTTTGTTTGGTTGTGGTGGTTGGGTCGTAGAATGCATGAAAGCATCCCCATTAATTAGGTGAGGACGGTACCAATAGTTAATCACCATGCGTTGGTATAATACTTAATCAGGCTCATGGTTATTCATAGGCTCAAGTAAGGAGATGTATGTGAAAGTTGGAATTATGGGATTCGGTAAAACGGGGCGTGCAGTTGCTACCGTATTACTAGAATCAAAGAAAACAAATCTTCAATGGGTAATTCGCCAATCAACACGCTTAGAGCACCGCTCCGTTCCAGAATTCTTAGGAATTGAATCTGATGAGCCTGGGCTGATTTATTCCAAAGATGAGTTCACGATTTCAGAGTTGCTCGATCAGCACCCGGTTGATGTCATCGTGGATTTTTCTTCTGAAACCGGATTGGATTACTATGCTGATGAGGCGGCTAAACGAGGCGTAACTATCGTGAGTGCAGTGTCACAATACAGTGAGGAGCAGGCTAAAAAGATACATAAATTGGCAAAGCAAACGTGTGTGCTACATTCACCCAACATTACGCTAGGTATCAATTTTTTAATTATTGCTGCCAAGATTCTCAAGAACATTGCGCCTTATACTGATATTGAAGTGATAGAAGAGCATTTCAAACAAAAACCAGAAATCTCTGGCACAGCCAAGGTGATTGCAAGTGAATTGAACATTTCTCAAGAGAACATTAAATCAATTAGAGCTGGCGGTATTATCGGTACGCATGAAATTTTATTCGGGTTTCCATATCAGACGGTACGTCTCAAGCACGAATCCATTACTAGAGAAGCTTTCGGTAATGGCATTTTATTTGCCATAGAAAATCTGCAAGGTAAACCAAAGGGCTTTTACAGTATGGAAGATTTGCTAATCCCATTCTTCAAACTCCAGGAGCATGAAGCGGATTATATTAAGGCGAAGAAAAGACCGTGGTGGCAATTTTGGGCAAAATGATGCACGTCATTTCCAGACTGTTATCAGCCGACCTTGGCAAGTGCAGATAGTGAGGATGTACAAGTTACGCTCTGACTACGATCAACTCGTGCTGTTTTGAGATACCCGGGTTGTTTATTTCTGTGTGTGAATGCACTTTGATAGAATGTAATGATGAACGATAAATTGAATTTTATTACCCCAAATTGGCCAGTTCCTAGCCATGTAAAGGCACTGCAAACTACGCGTGCTGGCGGGGCCAGTATGGCAACTTATGCAAGCCTTAATTTGGGCGCGCATGTTGGTGATGATCCAATCGCAGTGGCAAAAAATCGGCAACTATTGAGCCCGTATTTGCCTAGTGAACCGGTGTGGGTTAATCAGGTACATGGGGTTGATGTGATTGATGCCGCCACCAGTAGCTGCCTGCAAAATGCCGATGCTTCATTTACCACCAAGTCGAATGTGGTGTGTGTAACCATGACTGCAGACTGCTTGCCTGTGCTACTTTGTGATAAAAAAGGCAGTGTGGTAGCAGCTGCGCATGCCGGCTGGCGTGGTTTATGTGATGGTGTTATTGAAACGGCAGTTGAAAAAATGCAGGTGCCGGCAAGTGAGGTTTTAGTCTGGTTAGGGCCAGCTATTGGCCCTAATGCTTTTGAAGTAGGTGACAATGTTCGAGAGCAATTTATCGCAAAAGATAATCAGGCAGTAATAGCGTTTAAGCCACGTGGCGATAAATGGTTGTGTGATCTGTATTTAATTGCAAAGCAAAGGCTTAATAAAATTGGCGTGACGGATATCTATGGTGCCAGTGTGAACGAGGATTTCTGCACTTATAGCGATGAGTCCCGGTTTTTTTCGTTTCGTCGTGATAATGTTACCGGCCGTATGGCAAGTATGATTTGGCTGGAGCCGATTTAGGATTTTGTTGAAAACTGTTTATCTCCAAGCAGTTTTTAAATGATAGTCAGCCTAAGTTATAATAGCGGCTGTTCATTTCATTCAAGTGCCGCATGTCAATTCCTGATTTCTCCGTTTTAGTTTGGATTGTTGTATCCAGCTTTGCTGGCGGCATACTTAGTGTGTCTTTGGCTGGCTTGTTTGCGCTCAATTTGCGCACCGCCTGGATTCCCATGCTGGTCAGTTATGCGATAGGTGCAATGTTGGGCGCAGTGTTTCTGGAAATATTGCCGCATGCGTTCGAGCAGGCTGCGAGTGTGGAAAGTATCTCTGCAACGCTGCTAGTGGGCTTGCTGATGTTTTTTGTACTTGAAAAACTGGTGATATGGCGCCATTGTCATGGTGACCATTGTGAAGTGCATGCAATCCACAACGAGGCTAATTGCCCGGATGCGCTTCAAACTGAGAGCGGGGCCAAGTTCAGGCCAGTTACATCCCATACGCCATCGATTGTGCATAGCCACACACATGCGCATAGCCACAATGACAGTGGTCGTAGCGGCATGATGATTATGATAGGTGATACTTTTCATAACTTTGTTGATGGTGTTTTAATTGCCGCTGCATTTTTGGTAGATGTTAAGCTGGGGATGGTGACTGCACTTGCGATTATTTCGCATGAAATTCCGCAGGAAGTAGGAGATTTTTTAATTCTGCTGCATTCGGGTTACAGCAAAAGGCAGGCATTTATTTTTAATCTGGTCTCAAGCCTGGCAACTTTGATCGGCGGTTTGATTGCCTATTTTGCGCTGCAGTTTGTGATGAGCTGGATACCTTATATTTTAGGTTTGGCTGCGGCAAGCATGCTCTATGTAGCTGTTGCGGATTTGATTCCAAGCCTGCATAAACGTACAGAATTAAAAGCTACTTTAAGTCAGGTTCTCTTGATCAGCCTGGGTGTCTCCACAATCTGGATTGCACACATCCTGATTGAGTAATTGCCGGTTTTTATAATGTCTGCGATGTTTTACACCCAGTATCCATAACAGTAAGGCGCAAGGCAGTAAGCCGTAGAACACAAAGGTCAGCAAGCCAGAGGTAACTGACTTCTCGGTAGCAGCCATTAAGATAACTACGTATAGCCATGCGATCGCGATAATATACATGGCGTAATAATTACACATTTTTAAGATTTATAGGTTTTTATGACAGTTAAAACAACAGCTAAAAGTTCCACACCAAAAGTTGGATTCGTTTCTTTGGGTTGCCCTAAAGCCGGCTCCGATGCTGAACGTATTCTTACCCAGCTACGTGCTGAAGGTTATGAAATCTCAGGCAGCTACGATGAAGCTGACCTTGTGGTGGTGAATACCTGCGGTTTTATTGATAGCGCAGTTGAAGAGTCACTGGACGCGATTGGTGAGGCCATCAACAAAAATGGCAAAGTGATTGTTACTGGCTGCCTGGGCGCTAAAGCCGGTGTGGTACAGGCTGCACACCCTAGCGTGCTGGCCGTGACTGGGCCGCATGCGCTGGAAGAGGTGATGACTGCTGTGCATGCAAACCTGCCTAAACCACATGAGCCTTTTGTTGATTTAGTGCCGCCGCAGGGTGTGCGTTTGACGCCCAAACATTACGCTTACCTGAAAATCTCAGAAGGCTGTAACCATCGCTGTAGCTTTTGCATTATCCCCAGCCTGCGTGGTGATCTGGTAAGCCGCCCGATTGGTGAAGTGCTGAATGAGGCCGAAAATCTGGTGAATGCTGGCGTTAGTGAAATTCTGGTGATTTCACAAGATACTTCTGCTTATGGCGTAGATGTTAAGTACCGCTCTGGCTTTTGGAATGGCCGCCCGGTAAAAACACGTATGACCGAACTGACCAAGGCCTTGAGCGAGCTGGGTGTGTGGACACGCCTGCACTACGTTTACCCATATCCACACGTGGATGAAGTAATACCGTTAATGGCGGATGGTTTGATTCTGCCATATCTGGATGTGCCGTTCCAGCATGCCAGTCCTCGTATCCTCAAGGCGATGAAGCGCCCGGCCAGTAGTGAGAATAATTTGGCACGCATCAAGGCATGGCGTGAAATTTGCCCTGATATTACTATTCGTAGCACATTCATTGCCGGTTTCCCGGGAGAAACCGAAGAGGACTTCCAAATCCTGCTCGACTTTTTAGAAGAAGCACAGTTGGATCGTGTAGGCTGTTTTGCTTATTCGGCAGTAGATGGTGCAGCAGCTAATGCCTTGCCAGACCAAGTGCCTGAAGAAATCAAACAGGAGCGTTTAAGCCGCTTTATGGAAGTGCAAGAGCGTATTAGTGCAGCCAAATTGCATCATAAAATCGGGTCGATACAAACGGTGCTGGTAGATGAAATTGTGGCCGATGCAGAAGGTAATATTGAAGCGGTTGGCCGCACCAAGGCGGATGCTCCTGAAATTGATGGTGTTGTGTATCTGGAAGATGCTGAAGGCTTGAATCCGGGCGACTTCGTTGAAGTCGAGATTTATAGCGCCGATGGACATGATTTGAGAGGCGGGCCGCCAAGAAGCTAAGCAAGATTCAGGTTGAAATAGAGTTAAAGCAGGCGGCAAATAAGTGATTATTTGCCGTTTTGTTATTTAGGCGCTGAATAAATCAGGCATGATTGGAGCGGGGCGTTCACAGTCGGCGCGCTCTTCCAGAAAATCCAGAGTCAGCGGGCAGCGCGTAGGTTTTTTCACAGCTTTTTTACGTTTGGCGGTTGTGGCTGTGAGGTCGATGTAGGGCGTTTGGCTGATGCGCACATAGCCTGAGCTGGCGAGTTTTTGCTCAGTGCTTTCAAATAGGCTGAGTGGGTTATCAATATTTTGCAGGGTGACTACCTGCTTGCTGACTTTAAGTACGTTGTACATTACGAATTTGTTTGCGGTTTGTTTACCGTAAATTTCGCCTGTATGTATCACAACGCCTCCTAACCTTGATTTCCGCGTATGGTATAGCTACAGCTAGCGATTAACAAGTACTTTGCTTGCTGAATTTATTTTCTACGTAAATCCATGTGTGATTTGATTAGTTCAATGGCTTGAAAACGGAATCTGCTGCCATCGGCATCTTTAATCCACATATGCAGCAGGCCGCCAAAAAACAGGTGAGTGTCCATTGCCAGGGCGTGTGGGCTAAGAGAGGTCGCCAGTAAATCCTGAGCTTTTGCGCGTTCATAAGCCGCTTCAAGTTTTTCGACGATGCAAGAGCAGTTATTAAGTATTTGATGTAGTACTGTTGCAAAATCATCTACATACTCACACTTGATCATCATGATTTCATAAGTCTCACGCATTTCAACGTTATTGGTGAGATCGTTAATGGTATTGCATAAGCTGGCTTCAATCTGGTTGAGTGGATTTTCGATATTTTTTACTGCCGGCGCCAAGGTATCGTCAATACTGTCTATAAGCGGTAGAAAAACCTGCTCACGGATAGCGTGAAAAATCTCAGTCTTGTTTTCAAAATGCCAGTACACAGCGCCTCGCGTTACATTGGCTTCGGTAGCAATATGCTCTAACGTGGACTTGCTGACACCACGTTTAAGAAACACCGCGCGTGCCGCATTTATTATGCGCTGTCGCGTTAGCTCCGCATCTTCTTTGGTTTTTCTGACCATTGATTACCTAATTATAAATTATTGTAAATTTCACTGGTGATGCAGTAAATTAACATTTACATACATTCCTGTTTGTATATAATATACATTCAAAAATGTATGTAAGCAAGTGTTAAGCGCTTTAAATTTAATAAAAACATAATCTAATTAACAGGTTATCTGTATACGAGCTTGGAGTAATCAATGGTATTCAAAACAGTTCAGCAGCATCAATTACATAACAACGTTCAAGTGGCGGATGTTAAATTTCCTGTTTTTACATTAAGTGCAATGTTGTTAGCTATTACTCTGGTAGCCAGTATTTCACTGGTTGGCTGTGGGAAAAAAGAAGATGCGGCTAATGCCAGTGGTGCCATGCCTGCCATGCCGGTAAGCGTAATTACCTTGCAGCCTACAAGTGTACCCATTAGCGCGGAAGCTGTTGCGCAAACTGAAGGGGCAAAGGAAGTTGAAATACGCCCTAGAGTAGGCGGTATTTTACTGAAAAAGCTGTTTGAAGAAGGTGCGCCGATTAAAGCTGGGCAAACCATGTTTTTGATTGATCCGGTACCGTTTCAGATTGCATTATCAAATGCTAAAGCTCAACTGGCGCAACAAAAAGCCAGATTAGAACAGACGCAGCGTGAAGCGCAACGCTTGCAAGGCTTGGTTGCGACGCAGTCTATCAGTCAGCGTGAAGCTGATAACGCATCTTCCGATAATGCTTTGGCGCGTGCAGGGCTGTCGCAGTATGAGGCAGCGGTGCGTGAGGCTGAGTTGAACCTGTCTTATACAAATGTCATATCGCCATTATCAGGTATTGCCGGCCGCTTTGAACTATCTGAAGGTGCATTAGTGAGTGCCAATTCCAGCTTGTTAACCAAAGTGAACCAAATCACCCCAATCTGGGTGCGTTTCAGTTTGTCTGATAATGAGTTGGCTCAATTGGGTGGCGCGTTAACGCAAGCTAATGTTAAAGAAGTTAGCCTGATTCTTCCTAGTGGTGAGCAATACGCTAAAAAAGGAAAATTGAATTTCGCTGCAAGTAGTATTGACCCTCAGTTAGGCACTCAGCAATTACGCGCTGTATTCGAGAATGAAGATAAGCGTTTATTGCCTGGACAGTTTGTGCGGATTCGTGTGACGACAGGTCATAAAGATGGTGTATTTGTGGTGCCGCAAACGTCTGTTATTACCAATGATCAAGGTAAGTTTGTTTATGTAGCCAATGATAAAAATGAAGCCACGATCAGACCTATTGTAGTAGGTAATTGGGTTGGTAAGGATTGGGTGGTATTGAGCGGCTTAAATGAAGGTGACAAGGTAATTGTTGATAACATTATCAAAATACGTCCAGGCGCTGTTGTCGCCCCGCACCCAGCAGGAGAAGCACCTGCGGCGGCACCTGTGGCCGATGCCGCACCCAAAGCAAAAAAATAAGCGCGCCCGGCAAAATAAACATATACGGTAAAACAAGCGTACACAGGTAAGTCTGATTAATAAGTCTAATGTTAAGGCTTGAGCGAGAATTCATATGAGTAAATTTTTTATTACACGGCCTATATTTGCCAGTGTATTGTCCATCATCATTGTGCTGGCTGGTTTAGCTGCAGCAATGAAATTGCCAATTGCACAATATCCGCAGATAGCGCCGCCAACAGTATTAATTACGGCAACTTACCCGGGTGCCAGTGCCGATACACTTTCAAAAACAGTTGCGACACCGATTGAAGAGCAATTGAGTGGTGTAGAAGGTCTGCTCTACTTTAACTCTAGTGCAGACTCAAGCGGCAGCCTTACAATTACGGCGACTTTTGAAGTCGGTACTGATGTTAATCAGGCGACATTTAACGTAAGTAATCGTGTGAATATTGCCTTGCCACGTCTGCCGGAAGAAGTGCGACGCACTGGTGTTGTGGTGCAGAAACGCTCCAACGATATTCTGCTGGTGGTGATGCTGACAGATAAACAGAAGAAATATGATCCGTTGTTTGTAAGCAATTACGGTACGCTAAATGTACTGGATGAGTTAAAACGCGTAAAAGGTGTAGGTGATGCAGTCATCTTCGGTGCGCAGGATTACTCAATGCGTATCTGGCTGCGGCCGGACCGCATGGCGCAGTTAGGGGTGACCACAACTGATATTGCCAATGCTATCCGCACGCAAAATGCACAATATGCGGCAGGTAAAATTGGTCAGGAGCCATCACCTTCTACCCAGCAACTGGTATATACGGTGACGGCAAAGGGGCGCTTGGTTGATCCTGCGGAATTCGGCAATATTATCATTCGTGCCTCTGGTCCCCGTGGTGTGCTTTATTTAAAAGACGTTGCGCGCATAGAGTTGGGTTCACAAAGTTATAACGTTCGTAGTTATCTGGATGGCAAGCCTGGTGTTGCGATACCGATCTTTCTGCAAACCGGCGCCAATGCACTGGATACTGCTACAGCAGTTAAAGCCAAAATGACCGAGCTGAAACAACGTTTCCCTGCCGGTGTGGATTGGGAAGTGCCGTATGACACCAGTGAGTTTGTAAAAGCGTCTATCGGTGAAGTGGTGAAAACACTGGCTGAGGCGATGGTGCTGGTAGTGCTGGTGGTATTCCTGTTCCTGCAAAGCTGGCGCGCTACGTTGATACCGTTAATCGCTGTGCCGATTTCATTGATCGGTACTTTTGCCGGTTTATGGATATTTGGTTTTTCAATCAATACGCTGACCTTGTTTGCGATGGTACTTGCTATCGGTATTGTGGTGGATGATGCGATTGTGGTGCTGGAAAACGTTGAGCGGCTGATGGATGAAGAAAAACTGTCACCAATCAGAGCAGCTGTAAAGTCCATGGAACAGGTATCAGCGGCAGTCGTGGCGATTGTGCTGGTGCTGTGTGCGGTGTTTGTGCCGGTGGCATTCCTGGGTGGTATCGCAGGTGAAATGTACCGTCAATTTGCGGTTACTGTAGCGGTGGCAGTGGTGATTTCCGGCATTGTGGCGCTGACTTTAACGCCCGCATTATGTGCGGTGCTATTGAAGTCAGGACACATTAAGTCTCCTGTCTTTATCAGGTTTAATCATCGCTTTGAGCAATTTACGCATTTTTATACCAAGGTGGTTAATCTCACGTTGCACCATAGAATCATTGGTACAGTGGTGTTTGCGGCAATCATTGGATTGGTGGCTGTGTTGCTTAAAGTAGTGCCGGGCAGTTTTGTGCCGGCTGAAGATCAGGGCTATGTGATTTCAGCGGTAATTATGCCGGATGGCGCCACCTTGGCGCGTACCAGCAAAACCACTGAGAACGTGCGCTCGGTGATTGCAAAAGACCCGGCGGTAGCGCACCAGTTTGCGGTAAACGGTTTTGACTTGATTGGCGGCGGCAATAAAACCAGTGCTGCGACGATGTTTGTGCGTATGACAGATTGGGAAGAGCGCACAACAACAGCTGAGGATATGGTTAAAAAAGTGTTTGGTGTTGGTATGCAGCAGCCTGACGGTCTGGCAATTGCTTTCAACCCACCTGCTATCCGTGGCTTGGGTAGCTCTGGCGGGTTCGAGTTGTATGTGCAGAGCCGCAGTGATTCCAATCCGGCTAATCTTGCTGCGGTAGTCACTAACTTTATTGGCGCATTAAAGAATGAGCCACGTCTGGCCGAGTTGAATACTTTCTTCCGCCCAACGGTTCCACAGCTGTTTGTTGAGGTGGATGAAGCTAAAGCTATTTCACAGGATGTATCCGTAGCAAGCATCTATGACACCTTGCAAAGTACTATGGGGTCACTGTATGTAAATGACTTTAATAAATCAGGCCGTACTTACCGTGTACAGTTGCAAGCCGAAGCGGAGTACCGCATGAAAGCGGAGGATCTGGGTAAGGTTTATGTACGTTCAAATAGTGGTCAAATGGTGCCGCTGTCTGCGCTTAGTAAAGTCAGTTCGATAGTAGGTGCTGAGCAGTTGGAGCGCTACAACGGTTTGTTATCAGCCAAGATTTTAGGTAAGGGCGCATCTGGTGTTAGCTCGGGTGATGCGATTCAGATTGTTGAAAAGGTTGCTGCAGAAAACTTACCTGATGGCTACCAAATCGCATGGACTGGTCAGGCCTATCAGGAAAAACGTACTGGCTCTGCTGCGGTATTTGCCTTCGGCTTCGCCATTGTCATGGTGTTCCTGATTTTGGCTGCCCAATTTGAAACCTGGGCGTTGCCATTGGCGGTGATTATGGCAGTACCATTTGCGTTGGCAGGTGCGCTATTGTCGGTATTGGTACGTGGCATGCCTAATGATATTTACTTCCAGATTGGTTTGATTACTCTGGTCGGCCTGGCTGCCAAAAATGCGATTCTTATTGTGGAATTTGCCAGCCAAAAAATGGAAGAGGGTATGCCTATTGCAGAAGCTGCACTTGAAGCTGCACGTATGCGTTTCAGACCTATCGTGATGACTTCAATGGCTTTCGTGTTGGGTATTCTGCCACTGGCTATTGCTACAGGTGCCGGTGCGGCAGCACGCCGCTCCATGGGTACCGGGGTGCTGGGCGGTATGCTGTTGGCTACTTTTGTTGCAACCATCTTTATTCCCCTATTTTTCACTTGGTTGAGCAATAAGAACGTGCATAGAAAACATCATGAGTTGCCACCTGATGATACAGGGTCAGCGACAGCAACTACGGAAACAAATGAAAAGAGCGCAGTATGATGCAGCATAAAAACTTCAATGCCATTAAACCGGTTTATGTGGTTGTGGCAGCGTTATTTTTGTCAGGTTGTCAGATAATCTGGCCAGATTATCTGCGGCCTAAAGTGGATGTGCCTGCACAGTATGTGGATGTGAGCCAACAGAATGCAGCTCAAGGTCAGATAGCAAATAACTGGTGGACCTTGTATCAGGATCAAGAGTTGAATGGTCTGGTTGAAAAAGCGTTGCAAAACAACAAAGACATCAAGTTGGCAGTTGCCAGAATTGAAGAGGCAGATGCAGCACTGCGTGAAGCGGGTGGCTACCTGTTTCCTCAAGTTGACTTGAGTTCAGCTGCCAAGCGTTCACGTGTGACAGAAGCCGGGCCTACACAAGCTATCTCTAATAACCCGCGCAGTAATTACAATGTTCAGCTAGGTGCTACGTTTGAACTTGATTTCTGGGGTAAGTTACGTCGTGCAAAAGAAGCTGCCAGGGCGCAGGCATTATCCAGTCGTTATGCCAAGGACACCGTGGCATTGTCATTGACGGGCTTGGTGGCTAGTAATTATTTGACCCTGCGTAGTTTGGAATCCCAGATTGCAATTGCCCAGGAAAACTTGAAAAGTCGTGATGCCAGTTTAGCGCTGACTAAACGTCGACTGGAGGGTGGCGTTGCATCAGCGTTGGATGTGCAGCAGGCTCAGGTGGCAAGTTCTAATTTAAGCGCGCAGATTGCAGACCTGAATCGATTGAGATCGTTAAGCTTGCACCAGTTGGCGGTGTTATGTGGAGATTTGAATCTAGCTGTTACTGGTTTGAAAACATCGCTAGCCGGATTGGAGGCGCTGCCGATCCCACCAACGCCACCAGCCGGTTTGCCTTCAAGTTTACTGGAGGCTAGACCTGATGTGAAGCAGGCCGAAGAACAGATGGTAGCGGCTAACGCTAATATTGCGGTTGCAAAAGCGGCGCTGTATCCAACCATCTCACTAACAGGAAGCCTGGGTGGCGAGAGCATGGATTTAGGTGATGTGTTGAAATCAGCGGCGCGCATCTGGTCTGGTGGGGTTACGCTAAATCTGCCTATTTTTAATGCAGGTAGGCTTGATGCAAAAGTGGATCAGGCTAGTGCTAAACAAAAACAAACTTTAGCAAGCTACGAAGGTGCGATTCAAACTGCATTCAGGGAGGTGAATGATGCTTTGGTAAACCTGCGTCAGTACACCGAGCGTGAACAAGCTTTGTTCACGAGTCAGGAAGCCGCTAAAAAGGCATTGGAACTATCTGAAAATCGTTACCGATCAGGTTATTCCTCTTATATCGATGTACTTGAAGCGCAGCGTGCTTACAATGACTCCGGTCTGGCTTTTGTTCAAAGCCGTCAGGCGAGATTGATTGCCAGCGTCGATTTATTTAAGGCGCTTGGTGGTGGCTGGGATTCAGCCGAAAAGAAATAATGCGAGAAATTAGCCGGGTGTTTAGTTAACTACGATGTTGAATTTAACCTGAATCCAGTCTGTATCGGCTGCGATGACTTTGCTTAGTTTAATCAGTACATCCTGACCTAATAGATTACCTCTTAAAATGTCGGTTGTGTTGTATTGCTGTTTGGGGATAATCAGTGTTTCATGTCCGCATGAACACTGTTCTTGGGGT
>Ga0208120_100019_pt1 | contig 70986 bp, 70 predicted proteins | sample LakWasMet52_LOW8_2_FD_183888 | JGI IMG/M metagenome (GOLD analysis project Ga0208120, IMG submission 183888) | Freshwater sediment methanotrophic microbial communities from Lake Washington under simulated oxygen tension - Sediment Metagenome... | ecosystem: Environmental > Aquatic > Freshwater >...
AACCCTCAATAAATCCCAAGCAAATCTGGCATTAAAAGTCCGTTCAAATTAAAATAACCGTCTTCTTATTGAGCGCATTCAATAAACATAGCGCGATCTCCAAACCTGACGGACTTTTAATGACTGACTATAAACTGACCCACCTTAAACAACTGGAAGCTGAAAGCATTCATATTATCCGTGAAGTCGCAGCCGAATTTGAACGCCCGGTGATGTTGTATTCGGTCGGCAAAGACTCCGCAGTGATGTTGCATTTGACCATGAAAGCCTTTTATCCGGGCAAACCGCCGTTCCCGTTGCTGCATGTGGATACCACCTGGAAGTTCAAGGAAATGATCGAGTTTCGCGACCAGATGGTCAAAAAGCTGGGCCTTGAGTTGCTGATTCATATCAATCAGGACGGCGTAGACCAAGGCATCGGGCCTTTCACCCACGGCAGTAAAACACACACCGACGTAATGAAAACCGAAGGCCTCAAACAGGCGCTGAATAAATACCAGTTTGATGCAGCTTTCGGCGGTGCGCGGCGCGACGAAGAAAAATCGCGCGCCAAGGAACGGGTTTATTCGTTCCGCGATAAAAATCATCGCTGGGACCCCAAAAACCAGCGCCCCGAATTGTGGAACATCTACAACGGCAAGATCGACAAAGGCGAAAGCATTCGGGTATTCCCGCTGTCCAACTGGACGGAGCTGGACATCTGGCAATACATCCACCTGGAAAACATCCCCATCGTACCGCTGTATTTCGCCAAGGAACGCCCGGTCGTTAACCGCGACGGCATGTTGATCATGGTTGACGATGAGCGCATGCCGATCGGCCCCGATGAAAAAGTTGAAATGAAAATGGTGCGTTTCCGTACCTTGGGCTGTTATCCGCTGACCGGCGCAGTTGAATCAACCGCCACCACGCTGCCGGAAATCATTCAGGAAATGCTGTTAACCACCACCTCAGAACGTCAGGGACGGTTGATAGACCACGACCAATCCGGTTCCATGGAGCAGAAAAAGCGCGAAGGGTATTTTTAAGAGCAGGTAAAAGGATCAAAGGGGCAAGGTCCAAGGTTTGAAACGGCATGCGATTTGAAGATTTGGACGTATGGAAACGCGCATGTAGATTGTGCGTGGAAATTTATAAATCCCTTAAAGAATGCAGAGACTCTGGTTTTAAAGACCAAATTACCCGTAGTGCCTTATCCATACCCAGCAATATTGCCGAAGGTTATGAACGAAATACAAACAAAGATGCAACTAAATTTTTCTATTACGCTAAAGGTTCAGCGGGCGAACTACGCACACAAATTTATATCGGTATGGAAATTGGATATATCCACAAACAAGCCGGATTAAACTGGATACAAGAAGCCCAAGAAATATCAAAGATGCTATCAGGCCTAATCAAAGCCCGCGTATCTTGACATCGAACCTTTTACCTTTTACCTTTTACCTTGAACCTAACATATGTCCCACCAATCCGATTTAATCAGTACCGATATAGACGCGTATTTGGCGCAACACGAACGCAAGGAATTATTGCGTTTTTTAACCTGCGGCAATGTCGACGACGGCAAAAGCACGCTGATCGGCCGTTTGCTGCACGATTCCAAAATGATCTATGAAGATCAACTGGCCGCCGTTCAGGCCGACAGCGTCAAATCAGGCACCACCGGCGCAGGCAAGATCGATCTGGCCTTGCTGGTTGACGGCCTGCAAGCCGAACGCGAACAAGGCATTACCATTGACGTAGCCTACCGCTATTTTTCCACCGCCACGCGTAAGTTCATTATTGCCGACACACCGGGACACGAGCAGTACACCCGTAACATGGCGACCGGCGCTTCGACCTGCGATTTGGCGATTATCCTGATCGATGCCCGCTACGGCGTACAAACCCAGACCAAACGGCACAGCTTTATCGCGTCATTACTGGGCATTCATCACATCATCGTCGCCGTCAATAAAATGGACTTGGTTGAGTACAGCGAAGCGACCTTTGACAAAATCAAACAGGACTATCTGGATTTTACCCAGTCGCTGGCTTTGCAGGACATCACCTTTATCCCGATGTCGGCGCTGGACGGCGATAACGTGGTCAACCCCAGCGAACACATGTCCTGGTTTACCGGCATGCCGTTAATGGAAGCGCTCAACAGCATCGAAATCGCCAATGACCGCAATTTTAGCGACGCCCGTTTTCCGGTTCAGTACGTTAACCGTCCCAACCTCGATTTTCGCGGTTTTTGCGGCACGGTAGCCTCCGGCATTTTCAAAAAAGGCGATAAGATCACCGCCCTGCCCTCAGGCAAAAGCAGCAAAATCAAGTCCATCGTGACCTACGACGGCGAGCTGGAACAAGCCTTTTCACCAATGGCCGTCACCTTGACGCTGGAAGACGAGATCGATATTAGCCGTGGCGATATGCTGATCGGCGCAGAAAAAACAGCACCAACCGTCTCGGACAAATTCAAAGCCACTATCGTCTGGATGGCTGAAAATGCGCTGACGCCGGGTCGGCAATACACTATCAAACTGGCGACGCGCAGCGTGTCGGGTTCTGTCGCGATGATTCACCATAGAATCGACGTCAACACTCTCGAACACCATGACGCGACCGAATTGCACTTGAATGAAATCGGTTCCTGCACGGTTTCAGTGAACGCACCGGTGGTGTTTGATCCTTACCTTAGCCATAAAGGCACCGGCGCATTCATTATCATAGACCGCCTGACCAACGGCACGGTCGGCGCGGGCATGATTACCGGCGGCACCGAGGAAGAAAGCCTGCAACCGGTCAGCCCCGCAGAACGCGCAGCACGCTTTAGCCAAACGGCTACAGCGATTGCTTTGACCGGCTCAGCCGGCAAGGAAGTCGCCTATCAACTGGAGCGAAAATTATTTGATAACGGCCATGCAGCAACCGTTTTAGAGACTCAAAATACGTCACTGATAGTTGCCATCAAAAATGCCGGATTGATTTGTTTATGCGTCAATTACAGCGCCAATCTGGCGGATATTGGTTTTGATAGCGATACACAGGCTGTTGATGATATTTACAGCGCGTTAAAGAATCAAAAGATTATCCATTAATACAAGAATCAGACTTGCAGGAGCTGCTTTTCCTAAAGCGTCGACTTTGGGAAAACGCTCCGGCCGGAGTACCTTTATTGCCTTAATTTTTAGCAAGAAAATCAGTTCCGACAGTGGTAAAAAATAAAGATGATCTAAGATGAAAATAGCGCAGTCAATCCGCCAACCCAAAGCCATAAGCTCGAAAACTATTACCTTAAAATGAAAAATTCTGAATTCTCAAAAATAAGAGCTTCCGGCGTGGGCTATTTGATTAATAGCATCCAGACCTTGTTTGTCGGCTTGTTAAGGATATGGACGATTCCCATTGTATTGATGTTAAGCGTCGCTTCCGGCTTCACTACCTACTACGGCTTATCGCATTTTATTACCCCGTGGATTGCACTGATCATTACCGTTGCCATTCAATCCATTATTGTGATTTGTTCGCTGGAAATTGCCGGAATGCACTGGCAAGCCAACCGCTTTCGCTATTTTTCGGTGCTCTGCTCTCTGTTGGTTGCGCTGACCGCTTCGGTTTCATTCTCTTATTTCAAGTTTTATGAAATTTCCCAGCAGGACAACCTGCACATTAACCGTTTAAATCTAATCAGAACCGATATAAAGTCCTATGTAGACCGTGTCTTAATCATTAAAGGCGACGTTTTAAAACAACAGCGCACCGACCTGGAAAAAGCGACGTTGGATGTACAGCAGGCCTATTTCGGAACCCATGCGCAAATTGCCGAAGGTTATAAGAAGCAAGTCGGCGAAGGCCCTTTCTGGAAACATTACAACCAGATTTATCAAGAGAAAAAACAGCAACAGGTAAAATTTGAGCAGGACTTTTCTGAGTTGGACAAGGATATTCAGAAACTGCAATCCAGTATCAATGAGCTGGATGTAGCGTCGAATATTGAGAACGCCTATTCCACAATGCTGGAGAACTTCCAGAACGTCCAGTTAAAAATCAACCTGTTATCCGGCAATATCGGCCAGTCTTTGCCGGAGGCGCCGTTATTGATGACTTACAAACAATTTACGGCCGAGGTTCAACCCTCTGCCGCCATGTGGTCCGATTTTTCGCTGTTCGCTTTTATTTGTGCGGCCATGGTTGAGTTTTTCACCGTGCTGCTGTCATACCGCCTTGAATTCACTGCCCCCGGCCCATTAACCGCCGAGGAAGAAGAACTGGTTTTTGAATGCTTAAGGCAATTTACCGAGTTCCGGATCAATAAAAACAACGAACTCGAAATGACTATCGAGAAAACCGAAATAGAACGGGCCAGACGTTACTCCGACTGGTCCAGAATGTTTGCCGTAGGCTTATTATTAAGCCGCGGTTTCTTAAGAAAGATCGACGATAAAACCGTAGAATTCGCGCCTAATCTTTATCCGCTGATTGCCGAAAAAATGAGCGATAAGATTAACAAATTAAAAGCCGAGTCCACCATTGCCAGACAAGCAGATGCTGATGAATAGCTCCAGAACTGAAATCGATACATGGTTTATTGAAGGTACCTTAGCGAGCGACGATGTCGCTAACCCAGAGGTCTGGGAAGCTATTTTTGACGCCGACCGCCAGCTTGTCCATACCAAAATCGGCCCTTACGGAAAATTGTTTTTACGCCCTGAAGGCTTTGTTAAACGCTTTTATCACCATGTTTATCCCTTACCGGTTGAAAACTGGCTCATTACCCAACAAATCAAGCTTTATGACGGTTTTTGTACGATTGATGTAGCGCTGGACATTCGCTTTCAGGCTACATTGAAATATGCCCTCAGCAATATGGACATTTTGGCCGACATTAATGGGCATATAAAAACCGCCTATGAAGATTTGCTGATCAACCTGATACATAAAGAGTTGCTGAATTTATCGGATGGCGCGTGGGTACAAAAAGGCGTAGCCGATATTGAAAAGAAAATTTCTTTAGCGGTTAGTGAAATGTTGATATTACAAAACATCCAATCACAAACACTATGCACGTTAAAACCTTCATTTGAAGAATTCCCCGATGTACAACTGGCCCAGGAAAGCGTTTATTTATGCGTTCTTAAAAAAAGTTTTGAGTTTAACGAGGCGAAAAGAGAGGAATTATTCCATCAGGAACAAGAAATTGAAAACCAGAATCTGGAGCACAAACAAAAACAACTTGAGCAATTAAACCGCGATGCCGAACTGGAGCGATTGAAGCAAGCTCAGGAAGCTTTAAATAGAAAGCTGTTGCTGGAAGAAAAAGAAAAACAACTGCTGGAACAATTTGAAATTGAAAAGCGGCTCCACGCCGAAAAAATTAAACATGATAATAGCCTCAAGGAAATAACGCTGGAAGCGGATATTGAAGGGCAGCAAAAACACGAAGCCAGCCTTAGACTGGCGGAACAAAAAACGCATATGGAAGCATTGGCGCACCAAGCCAAGCTAAAAGAAAAAGAGCTGGAAGCCGACATTGCCAAATATGAAAATCAGCAGGCCAGATGGCGAGAAGCCAAAGATAAGATCCATGCTCAACAAATAGCCTTTGAGCAACGCCAAAAACAGCTTGAGTTTGATTCCGATGTAGAGAACCAAAAACGTCGTGAACAGCAGCGCCTGGAAATGCAACAAGAAAGTTATAAAAAAAGGAAGGAATCCGATGTTTATCTTCGCCGGGAAATCGAATTACTGGCGCTTGAAAAACAACGCCTGGAGCTGCAATTAGCGATAAAAGATGCCAAAAAGCAGGGCGACGGCAACAATCCTCAGATTAAGAACTAGCCGAATAATGCGTAGGATGGGTACGACTGCGTTCACCCCATCCTATAACACAAGAACACTGGATTTTATATATCCATGAACAGCATCGGAATGCCGTAGGTTAAAACAAAATAGCTCAACGCTAAAATAACACTGAGGCTTGTTTTATAAGAAAAAAGTTGCCTCAGAATATAGCTGACAATCGCTAAATACCACCCCACCAACAATACGCCTATACCGATTGATATTTCTTCCGCGTTTTCATAATGGTTCATTACCATCAAAAAATACAGCCCCTCGGTGACAGTGGCCAGCGTCATAATAAAGTTTTCGCAGACAAAAATAGCCGTGAACAGTTGATTAAAATACGGCCATTGTCTAACAACCAGCAACAACGTAGCGACGGACGAAAAGGCCATGACGGTTCGCAACAAAACTTCCAGCGTGCCATCGGCAGGATCAGAAATCAGCCCCTCAACAATAATCCCTGAAATAAGATAGAACGCGACCGTTTTCCACATAAATGATTTGGTGGGAACTAAGTCAGCGGGATTATTGGTAAACCAGCAAAGCGAAAGGTATTTGATTAATAAACGCATGGTAAAGATTTTGGGCAAAGAAAAAGCGTGAATTTTATAAGGTTTTGATGGAGCAGCCTAGTGTAACCGCGATCAAAAAATCAATAACGCCAGGCAGGACGGGCAAACGATGAAAGCGATTGCCCGCTCTGCCTGGCTTAATGGACTGTTTACCTTACCACTGGGACTCGCCGGTTTCAGGATCGTACATTTCGTGGACAATCTTGTGCCGGTTGGCGATTAACTCGTCAATGCTGGGCGAATTGCTCATGGCGCGGGAAATAGCCAACTTCATCGCTTCGTAATTAGTGCGATATAAATCCTTACGGTCCAAGTCAGGGTTGGTCGCGCATTCGGGAGCGATCCACAGCATCGCAATAATGCACAGATCATTAGCCTGATCGGCAGGAATAACACCCTCGATAACGCTATCCAGAACCGCATCCGCTACCGCCGACTGCACGGGGCCGCCAAACAAGTTGACGTACTCGGTGGATTTGATGGTAACTTTGGGAACCATGATCGTCGCAGGCTTTACTTGCTGATTGCAGGCTCGAATGGCGAACATACGGGTATGCCCTGCGGTTTGCCCCATCAGGTTGGCAAAAGCGTTGCCCGCAGGGCCTTTCACGCTGCCTATCAATATTTCGGGCATGGCGTCTGTACCTTGACCGTCGCTGGAAAATACCGTGGCTTCGCCGGTTCTAAACCAAATTGTATCTGACATTGCATACTCCCAAAAAAGTGACAAAAGCGAGCATTCTATGCTGGATGAAGCAAGCGGCGCAAGGTTCAAAGCGTAGGTCGGGTTAGCGTAGCGTAACCCGACACGTCGAAGTGCTAAATGTCGGGTTACGCTACGCTAACCCGACCTACATGGCTATGATAAAATAGATCCCACTCACCCAAACAGATTCACGCCCCTTTAACTTAATGCGACTAAAGCTATTACCGCTACTTTCTACGACGCTGCTTTATGTGTTGTATTACCTGATCAGTACCTTCAAATTCGATGTGCAAATATTGACGGCATCGGTGCCTTACGATTACCTGCTGCAACTGGTTGTCGCTTACGTACTTTATGCCTTATCGAAGCGGGTATGGATTTTTCTGGTGATTCATGCCCTGTTGATGGGTTTGTTATATGTGGGTAACGCGGTAAAAATATCATTTTTTGGCGGGCCGATTATGCCGGATGACGTTTTTGCCTTGCAATCGCTGCTTTTAATACTCGATGGCTGGCGGTTTTTTGCCGCCGCCATACCGCTGGCCGCGATTGCCAGCCTGTTGCTGTTCAATTTCAGCATGCGCCATTGGAGCGCCTATCTGGCCAGCTTGGCTGTCATCTTGCTCGGCCTCACCGTAGCTTACAAACCCTTCATCATACTGGACCCTCTGGACGGATACTTCGGCAACTCGGTATGGGATCAACGTTCCAATTATGTGTGGCGCGGCGCAACGCTTTACTCGTTATTGGAAAGTGCGCGTTATTTTGCCGCAGCCGAGGTAATTCCTGACGCCGACATGGCTCAGGAAGCAGCCGATAAATTACTGGCCGCCGGTCTCACCGGTTCCCTGCCCGCTGCAACACTTCCAGTCGCACAAAAAAAAGAGCCCGTCACTAAAGCGTTTACGCCGCGCAACATCCATATCGTATTACTGGAGTCCTTCTGGGACCCGAGTGTGCTGAAAAAAGCCAAGTACAAGCAAAACCCTCTTTCTCCCGAGTTTCGCGAGCTGTGGAAAAGCGCGGAATACTCCCATGCGCTGTCCCCCGTATTCGGCGGCTTTACCGCCAATTCCGAGTTTGAAGTGTTATGCGGGTTTCCGGCGGTAAAGGATGCGGTCAAGTTCGAACGCCAGTTACTTAACGATGTGCCTTGTTTGCCTCATCTTCTTGCCGATAAGGGCTACCGCACCATCGCCTCGCATCCGAACGTACCGGTGTTCTGGAACCGCGTTAATGCTTACAAACGCATGGGCTTCCAAACTTACTGGTCGCTGGAGGATTTTGTCCAGGACGACATGAATCGGGAATTTATGTCCGACAGCACGCTATACCGCCAAGTATTGGAGAAAATATCCGGGTCGATGGATGCCAAGCAACCGGTTCTGGATTATATCGTGACTTATTTCGGGCACTGGAATTATCCGTTAAGTGAAAGCCGACCCAATAAAATCAGTTCGCCGTCCCCAATCGAAGAGGTATCTGCCTACGCCAACACGGTTTATTATAAATCGCGGGAATTGATGGTATTTATCAATGAAATGCGCAAACGGGACCCCGAAGGCATTATCGTGGTGTTCGGCGATCATCTGCCTTTTTTAGGCGAGAATTTTGCAGGCTATGTCGAATCCGGTGTGCTGACAGCCAATCGCAGGGAGTTTACACCGACCATGTTCAAAGCCTATGTGAGCACGCCGATGCTGATTATCGACGGCAAACGCGGGCCGCTTAAGATCGGCAGCCTGCCGCTTTATCAAGTGCCCAAGCTGTTGCTCGATCTGCTCAATTTCAATGAACCGAGTATCATGGATTACAGCGCGCCGTTGCCGGGTATGCGTGTGCGGCCGTTGCCGGGTATGCATTTCAATACACTGGCTGACGGGACTGTCGAACTATGCAACGAGCCGCCCTATTCCGAAGCTTGCCAACTCTCTTCCCGTTGGCTGGAGAATATATCGATCGTCAGTAATGATATATTCATGGGCCGTCAGTTTACACGCCCCAAATATAGTCCGGAAAAGCAGCCGGAGCCTGTAACGACAGCGGCTGTTATGCCGCAAGCCATTGCTGAGGCAAAATAGATTCACGTTAATACTGTATGTTACGCAAGTCACAAAAGAACACCACGAAGACACGAAGAAAAATATAAAACTTCGTGTCCTTCGTGTCTTCGTGGTGAAAATGTCTTAACCATTGGCATAATGTAACCCGACTACTGGAGAAAATTTATGTATAAAAGTTTCATAGCGACCATTTTTGCCCTATTGCTGCTATTTGCTGAAAACAGCACAGCCGATCAACTCAGCATTCCCTTGCAAATTGATTACAGTCTTATTAAAAAAGCGCTCATCTCCCAGTTGTATACCGGCAAAGACAATACCGCCGAGCTGTGGAATGACCGTCAGGGATGCAGCTATTTAAGGCTGTCCAATCCCGACATTAACGGCAAAAACGGCCAAATCCAACTGTTAAACGAGGTTCAGGCGCGATTCGGAACCGGCTTGGGTGGACAATGTTTGACGGTTCTCGAATGGGCGGGGATATTGGAAACTTTTCAGCAACCGACGCTCGATTCAGGGCATTCCGTGCTGAGTTTTCCGATCACCAGCGCGACCGCCTATGATCGTGAAGGCCATCATCTGACCATCACCAAACTTCAGGATCTGATCAAGCGCTTTGCCGAGCCCAAGCTTGCCGCAGTAAAAATCGATTTAAACGAATCCCGTGGCAAGATTGAGCAAACGCTGGCGCATTTTTTACCCAAGGATAATGCGGCGGAAGCTAAGGAAATACTTAAGTCGCTCAGATTCAGCAGCATCAATGCCGGAGATAATGGCATCGGCATTAAGCTTGACCTCAATGCCCCGGCCAAAAGGGCTGTTGTAAAACCTGTTGCCGCCTTTAGCGAGGCCGAACAAAAACAATGGCAAGCCGCTTGGCAGCAATGGGATACCTTTCTGAGTTCAGCCATTAAACAGGCGGCCGATGACACAAAATCACCGGAACTGCGCGAAACCCTGATGCAAATCCTGATGGATTCCCGAGAGGCTTTTCAGGCCGGCTTAAAAGAACACGATGCGAACAACGATCCGGTGCGGATCTTTTTTACCGATACGTGGGGACGCCTGGCGCCGGTATTGAAAACCGTCGCCAACGAATTGCCCGGCATACAAGGCCTACGCTATATCACTTTTATAGCGGCGACCGACGTGATTTACGAACTTGAAAGACTAGGCGCACCGTTCGGCCTGGATATTTCATCCGACGGGCTGCGCACACTGGCACGCATGCTCATAGCGGGCAAACAGCAGCAAGCGCTGTAACAACACGTTAAATGCCGGAATAAACACATGCTCGTAACCCCTCGCTATTTTAAACGCCGTCAAAAAACCTCACCCGGCAGAAAATATCCGGCATCTGCCGTGGTGCTGAACGGTTTTTTACTGTGCCTATCGACCGGCGCAATAGCCGACAAAGCTTCCGCTCCTGCTCACGCCCCTTACCTACATCCCGTAGGCAGCGACAAGGTTTCATTAACCCCCATGACTGTTTACGATGACCAGACTTATCCGGAATTAATCGAACAACCGCGCATGCGTAATCAATTGGACAGAAATGCGTTACAGGCCACCGAGATGGCTAATCTTAACGGTGTGTTACGAAGCCAATCCGGCTTAACGCTCGCTCAAGGCAGCGGGCAGATGATGACCGGCATCAGTTTACGCGGCGCCAGTGGCGGGCAAGGCCTGATTACGTTGGACGGAGTCCCCTTATTTGCCAATTTTGCCGGGTTTTACTCGTTGAGCCATTATTCGCTGGATGCTTTAGACCGGGTAACGGTGACGAGAGGCTCGGGCGGTGAACGGCACGGCAGTCGTACACTCGGCGGAGCCATTCATTTGCGAACCCGACAGCTACAGGAAAAGGATAGTTTCTTGCACGTTGAAGGGGGGAGTTATGATACTGTACGTGGCGCTACCGGTACTGGATTGACGACCAAGGCCGGTGATTTTTCGGCCGTTGTCGGGCGTAGCGATGTTTTTAACGGCATCAGTCAGGCACAAAACGGAGCAGAGCGCGATGATTTCGGCATGACCCATGCCTCGGGTAACTGGTCTAAAGAATTCAACCGGGGCGGCCTGGATGCATCCGTCTATTTTGTGCGCACTCATGAAGACATCGACGGCCCCGGCTTGGTCTTGCCAAGACGCACAACAGGCTGGGTGGACGATAAGCGAGGCCAATTTTCGGATGAGACCTGGGTGGCGCAGTTGCGCGGTCAATATAATCTGGCATCGTATTGGAACAGTTCGCTGCAATTCGGCTTTACCCAGGATCGGCAAAAAATGGCATCGACCGCGATCAGGCCGTTTTCGCTGACCAGCCAGTTATTCATGCTGGACTGGAAAAACACCCATCGCTTGCCGCTGAGCGCAGATAGCCGGAATCAGGCGTTGTTAGTCTGGGGGATTAATACCCAACAGCAGCATGCGCTGAATTTGCCGGTGACACAAACGGTGGTCAGTCCCAACGTGCGCGGGGAATTGATCATGGGCGCTTGGCAATGGAGCGCCGATGCGCGTTCCGATCACGGCGACACTTATGGCGATCATCAAGTATTTTCGCTGGGCGCAAACCGGTCATTACCGCAAAATATGAGCGTTTGGGCAAACGGCGGCACCGGTTATCGCCAGCCCGGCGTCAGCGAACTCATGCACCCCGTGTTCGGCAATAAGGCGTTGCAGGGAGAACATAATGCCGGCGGCGAAATCGGCTGGCGCTGGCGTCCCTTGCCCGCGAGCGAAGTCAAGGTGAGCGGCTATTATCAAAAGTATCAACAAATGATTACCATGCAGTTGGATGCAAGAACCGGCGTAACCAGAGCGGGTAACATACAGGAAGCCGATGTATGGGGTGCGGAAATGCAATCGCAACACCGCTGGACGAGTGTCTGGGAAAGCGGTTTAAATTACAGTTATATGACGACTAAAAATCCGGTGACGCAGTTGCGCGTACCGGCTCGACCCGAGCACCAAAGCGTATTCTGGAACGAAGTACAATTGTTGCAACCGTTAAAGTTACGGGTGGAGTTAACGGTTCGTAGCGGTTACTGGTTTGATGTCGCCAATACCCTCAGGGCCCATTCCGCCCCTCGCGTCAACGCCTTGCTAAAATATCAACTTACGTCGAAAACGGATGTGTATTTGCGCGGCGAAAACATCACCGATGAACGCACTCCCGAGCTTAACGACTTTAATTTCAATGGCGCGGCGTTTTATTTGGGATTACGTACCGGTTTTTAGCTAAGTAGAGTGGGCACCAAAAGTAGGCGCTGTAAGCGACACTTTTTTGCCCGCCACATCATGTTTTGGTGTTGTAAACGGTGGGCTACCTAGCTATTTTAAGTGTCGTCAAAGAACGTTATCCGGCATCTGCCGTGGTGCTGAACGGTTTTTTACTGTGCCTATCGACCCGCTGTAATTTGGTGAAACATTTGTCTTATGCGGAATAAGGCTGGATGAGATGAGATTATTAGGAATGGCGATGATGCGAAGGTTTTTGGTTTGAATTAGGCAAAAATGGATTTTGCAGATTTTTTTACGAAAAATTAAATTTAGCGCGATATTTGGCAATATTTTAAAATGGTCGAATTGGCCGCTAAATTATGCTGTTGCCACCATAGATAGTATGGTCTCAGAAACGCTTACCAGCCCAGATGACGCGGCCGATGATACCCTGATCTTCAGTGTCGAAATTATTGATGGTAAAGGCCTCGTAAGCAGGGTTATCGGAAATCACCTTGAGTTTGTTGCCCATTAAGCGTTGCAAGCGTTTGATGAGTAAGCCGCTGTCCAGTCTTAGGCAGTAAATGCCGTCTACTATTATATTAGTATGGGAACGATCAATCATTGCCACATCCCTCTCGTGCAGGGTAGGCTCCATAGAGTCACCTGTGACATGAATCAAGCAGCAGTTCTCCGGGCTTAGGCCCATTTCTCCACGCAACCAGCTTTGTTTAAAGGCAAGTCTATCAGTGACTTGCTCATTGTCATTCAGCGCGCCGTGTCCTGCACTAGCGTAGACATCATATAAGGGCAGGTAGCAATATTCGCTAGGGTCGGGCGGCGGCTCCACCTCCACAGCCGTTGCCGCCTTATTGCTTCGCAATTCCACATGGTAACCATTGGGCGTGTTAGATATTGCGCCGCCTTTACGCATTGGGCCTTTTCCAGTTGCCAGCCAATAAAGCTCATATTCAAGCTCATCCGCTATCTCTGCCGCACGATCCAATCCGGGAGTAGATGCGCCAGACGCATACTTCCTAACCAGACTTTCAGCCAACCCTGTTCTCTTTGCAAAAGCATAGGGGGATTCATCACCCAGTGCGTATTTAAAGCGATCAGAAAATGACCCATCATTAAATTTGTTAGGCTCAAGATTGACGGTCAAACTTGAACCACTCGCCTCACTCATGTTTTTTGCGTTCAATCTTTACAGCCTATTGATAATGAATGAAAAATTAAGCCAAGCCGGACCAAACCATGTAAGCTAAATTTGAACGCTCAATAAAGGCTTGCATAAGCTCCAGTTTGAGCGTATCGTTTATCCCATGGACAAGTTAAACAACGTAAAAAAACCAGCTTCAAGACTGGCACATTGCCGACATCGTGATCGATTTACGCAAGGCCGGATGGAGTTTACATAAGCTATATCAGAATCAAAGACTGGTGTCCGGCACTACTAAAAGTAGCGATCCAGATGTCGTACCCCAACGGCGAACGGCTGATTTCTGACGCGCTGGGTATCACAAAAGCCCTGCCGTGATATGACCAAGCCGCTACGGCGACGACGAACTGCCTAATCGTGGACACCGCCCCACTATCCGAATGAGACAGTCTAGCGAGTTTACCCCCCCCTTACAACGTAAAAGTTAACGATGAAATGGACATGAGAACTGTCAACGATACGCAACGTTAGACATCGTTGAGATACCCGAGGTACACATCTGCACCAGCGCAATAACCTATAATGACAAGGTTCCATTAACCTCCATGTCTGTTTACGATGGCCGAGGTTACCCAGAATTAATTGACCCTCCACGCATACGTAATCAATTAGACAGAAATGCATTACAGGCCACCGACTAAAGAGTTCAGCTGGGGCGACCTAGATGCATCATTATATTTTGTACGCACCAATGAATACATCGACGGCCTCGGTTTGGTATTGCCAAGACGTACAATATGCTGAGCGGACGATAAGCGGGGCAGGTTTTCTGATGAAACCTGGGGCGCGCGCAATTGCGCGGTCAATATGATGCGGCATCGTATTGGAACAGTTCGCTATAAATTTGGCTTTACTCAAGATCAACAAAAAATGGAATCGACCGCGACTAGGCCGTTTTCGATTACCAGCCAGCCAGTTAATTCATGCTGAACTGGAAAAACACCCATCTCGCTTGTCGCTGAACTCGCAGGATGTGCTGAACGCAGTGAAGCGCACGATAATCAAGCACCATCACGGGCGATGCAGCAGGAGCAATTACGAGGAGCAAATATCTGTCCATGCAGTCGTCAGCACATCCACGACGCCTGACAATCAAGCATATTGGAAAATAATTTTGGTCGATGAAGTTTGATACATTAACAATCCTGATGGCTTATCTCATCGTCGATGTGGTTTTTGCCATTGCTTTTGCGATAACGGCTCGTCGACACCCCAATCTTGACGGGCCGCGCTGGTGGCTTGTCGCCTGTATGGCATTTTTTGCGGGGATTCTGGGTATATGCCTGCTGGGAGTTATTCCAGACATTATGTCCATTGTCATAGCAAACTCACTAATCCTTGCCGGCGGCGTTTGCAGCTGGATAGGCATCCGTGGCTTTTTTGGACTTCGATGGCATTGGTCGTTATTCGCCCTGTTCGTTCTACCGGCTACGGTATTGCTTAGCTTGTTCATGGTAGTCTGGCCATCCGTATCGGCGCGACAGATAACCATGTTGGTATTTACCATACTGATAAGCTTATTCGGAGTTCGCGATGTCCTGCGTCAGCGCAGCTCCGCGCTGATCATGGAAACCGATCTCTTCATTGGATTTGTTGGCGCTGAAGCATTTATTCATTTTATCCGCATCATCACCATCATAATGACGCCAACATCTACAGACAGTTACATGCTGTCACCGGATCAGCCGGACAGAGTCTTTTTTATGTTACTGTTCATTACCGGCACCGCCCGGCTGCTTATTATGGTTACACTGGTTAGCGCCCGGCTGCAAGACGAACTCAGCCAACTTGCAACGCAGGATCCGTTAACGCAACTGCCTAACCGGCGCTTTCTGCTGGAACGCCTGAAGCATGGCATCGACGTGGAGCGGCGCGGCGGCAAGCAACTGGCATTGTTAATGCTCGATTTGGATCGTTTTAAAGCCGTTAATGACAGCTTGGGTCATGCTGCCGGGGATGAGTTACTGCAACAGGTCGCAGGTCGCATCCAGACCCGGTTGCGCGATGTGGACATGGTGGCGCGTCTGGGCGGTGATGAATTTATCGTGCTGCTCGAAGATATTGCGCATCCCGAAGATGCCGCACGGGTGGCGGAAGAAATAGTCGCCGATTTAAGCAGACCATTTCAATTACCCCGCAGCAATGAAGCTGACCATGAGCCGGGCCGGGAGGTACAGATCGGCTCAAGCATCGGTATCAGCCTGTATCCGCAACATGGCGATAACCCGGAACTGCTGATGGAACAGGCCGATATCGCCATGTATGCGGCTAAACAGGCCGGGCGCGGCTGCTTCGCCTATTTCTCCGAAGAGCTTACCATTGCCGTTCGCAAGCGTATCGCGCTGGAAGGTCGCTTGCGCCGAGGCATTGAACGGCAGGAATTACGCGTTTTCTACCAACCGCAGATAGATATTGCCAGCGGCCGGATCGTCGGCGCCGAAGCGCTGGTACGCTGGCAAAGCCCGACCGAAGGGCTTGTCGCACCGATTAATTTTATTCCCATTGCCGAAGAAACCGGCCTGATTATCGCCATTGGCGAATGGGTGCTGCGTGAAACCTGTCGCCAAGGTCAATGCTGGCTGGCAGACGGTTTTTTGCCGCTAACCCTGGCGGTCAATGTATCGCCGCAACAGTTTCGTCGTTGCGACATTAACGCGCTGGTCGCGGAAGTACTGGCCGAAACCGGTTTTCCGGCCGGACAATTGGAATTGGAGATGACTGAAAGCGGGTTAATGGATAATCAGGATAAAGCGGTGGAAGTGCTCAATAACCTGCGTGCTCAGGGCATTCGTCTTGCCATTGACGACTTCGGTACCGGTTATTCGTCGCTGGCCTATCTCAAACGCTTCCCTTTAGACGTGCTGAAAATCGATAAAAGCTTTATCGACGATATTCCGCATCTTCAAGATGATATGGAAATCACCGCCACTATTATTGCGATGGGCCATATTCTGGGTTTTAAAGTCCTGGCGGAAGGTGTAGAAACACAAGAACAGTTAGACTTTTTACGAAAGAAAGGCTGCGATGCCTATCAGGGTTATTTCACCAGTAAACCGGTACCGGCGGAAGATTTTGCTGAGTTATTGAGGCGGCAACATAAGAATGGATAAATCGTGTAAGAGCGACCGATCGATCGCCCTTTTTGCTTAGCACATCTATTCAATCACTCAAAAATAGCCGCTTCAAGATTTTTACTGGAAATCAATCCTTTCAAAACCGATTTATCCTTGATGCCGCGAAACCGGGTGCCTGCCAGATTTGCGCCGGTAAAATCGGCATCTTCCAGTTTGCTTTCGGATAAATCCGCCCCCGATAAGTCGGCATCGGTTAAATCGGCTCCGGAAAGATCAACGCCGAATAACACTGTGTTTTTCAGCACGCTTCCTGAAAGATTGGCATGGCGCATCAACGCGCGATTAAGGTTGGCATCGGACAGATTGGCACCCGATAAATTGACATTATTCAAGCTGACCCGCATTAAACCCATGGGCTGATTCTTCATATCGACGCCCCAATTGGCGTGGGACAGATTGGCATGGCTAAGGTTGGAGCGATCCAAATTGGCAATAAACCGGCTGCCGGTGAGATTGGCGTTGCTCAAGTTAGCGCCGCCCATATGTACGCCAAAAATGCTGGCGTTGGACAGGTTGGCTCCGGAAAGATTGATTTTGGTCATTACCGTTAAATCCAGGTTCAGGCCGGATAAGTCGCTGTTGCTTAAATTGGCGTTGCGCAAATCCGCACCCCACAGGTCGGCGTTCCTGAAATCCAGTCCGGATAAATCCAGTCCGGTAAGATCTTTCCGGCGCAACTGCGCGGGGTGACCTTTTTCAGCCTTGGCGAGTCGCTGTTCTACAGATGCCCGATTAAGCTCGGCCGCCGATGCCGACAAACAAAACAATACGGCTAACAAACCCAGACCGTAAAAATGGATTTTCATGTGCATACCTCCTGGTGGATACATGGAATCAAATTGAAATAGTTAGTAGAACTTTATCGACAGTTCCGCGCTATTGCAACCGGGGAATGGAAATTGTTGGCTACAGAAGGCTCAAACACGATATGCGAAAGGTCGACCCTGCTGTTTATGCCCGGAACTCTAAAACGATTACACTAATCGCCACACGATCAAATGACAATAGCCGTATCAGCGAGGATAATAGCAACCACAAATAGACATTAGCCCCACAAAATGACCCCAACAAACTTCACCGCCTGCCCCGAGTGTGATTTATTGCTCAACCCCGCTGAGCCAGTGATCGGCGACAAGGCGCACTGCCCCCGTTGCGGTTACCTGCTGCAACGGCCCCGCAAACAAAGCATTGAACGCACTTTTGCGCTGTCTATTGCCGGGTTGATCTTGATTTTCCCTGCCAATTTGATGCCGCTGATCGGCATTAAAATGCTGGGCGGCGCTAAGGACGGTACGTTGTGGTCGGGCGTGGTTGCGTTATTTGATGAACACCTGTGGGGCGTTGCGGTACTGGTGTTTTTATCCAGCATTTTGTTTCCGCTGCTGAACATTGTTTTATCCTTTCTGATCAGCGCGCATCTTTATTTTAAAAAACCGAACCGGCATCTGGCGCACTGGATGCGCTGGTTGCAACACATGGATGAATGGGCCATGCTGGAAGTTTATATGCTGGGAGTTATTGTCGCCTGCGTTAAACTTGCCGCCACATCTGAACTTAAATTCGGTTTTGGGCTTTACGCATTCGTGGCCTTGCTAATCGTAACCGGCATGCTGGCGAGCAGTCTGGATAAGGTTCTATTCTGGCGGCAAATCGGGTATTTGAGAAAAAAGAAATAGACCGCAGATGACGCAGATTAATATGATAAGAACAGATAACATAACTATTCACCCTAACCTCAATAGAACGCGGAGTGGGCGAATTCAAACGGATTCCCTCAAAGCAAAATCAAGTCTGTTATGTGTTTTTAATCAGTGTTTATCTGCTCAATCCGCGTCATCTGCGCTCCATTCTCTGCTATGAAAGCCAAAAAGACCGCCCTGGCTCAGGGTTTTATCCGTTGTCATGATTGCGGCTGTTTATCGAAACGGGCTGACAAAAACAGATCTTGCCCATTATGCGGCGGCCTCTTGCATCCACGGCTGCCCAATAGTTTTCAACGCACCGCCGCATTGCTGTTGAGTGCCTTCTGTTTGTATATTCCTGCCAATATTTTTCCGATCATGACCGTCACCCGCTTGGGCGTCGGCGAGCCGCACACCATTATCGGCGGCATTATTGCGTTAATTAACGGTAACATGGTGCCCATAGCCATGCTGGTTCTGGTCGCCAGTATTTTGGTTCCTTTGTTAAAATTGTTGGGCATCAGCCTGTTATTGCTCAACGTTCATTATCGCTGGCAGTCCCATACCAAGAAATGGACTATCCTATACCGCATTATCGCTTTTGTAGGCCGCTGGTCGATGCTGGATATTTTTATGATTTCAATTCTTGTGTCTTTGGTTGACATGGGCAGTGTGGCCCAGGTTATCGCAGGACCTGCGGCAACGGCATTTGCTGCGGTGGTGGTATTGACCATGCTTGCCGCCAAAAATTTCGATCCACGATTAATATGGGATAACCAGCGCTAACATGAATGACTTTATCGACCCTGATGCCTCGGAAGTAACCATCAATAAAAAAACCGAATTGCCGCTGGTGTGGTTTTTACCCTTAATCGCCTTGCTGGTCAGCGGCTGGCTAATCGCCAAATCCTACAATGAAAAAGGCCCGGTTATCACGATCAGCTTCCCTACCGCTGAAGGCCTGGAAGTGGATAAGACCAAGATTAAATACCTGAATGTGGAAATCGGCAAAGTCACGGCTATCTCCATCAGTGACGATTTAAAAACCATTCTGATTACCGCGCAAATGAACAGCAGTGCCGCCGGTTATTTGAACCAGAACACCAGTTTCTGGGTGGTGCGGCCCCAGGTGGGTCTGGGCGGAATTTCCGGGCTGGGCACACTGCTCTCCGGGCCTTATATCGCCATCAAACCGGGCGACGGTTCCAAAGAAAACCATTTTACCGGACTGACCACCCCGCCCTTGTTAAAAAACAACACCGACGGTACGCACTTCATTCTGGAAACCAATAATCTGGGTTCTATGAAACCGGGAACGCCGATCAATTTCCATGGCATAACCGTAGGCGAAGTCATCAGCCACAAGTTATCTGACGAAGCCAATGCCATACGCTTAACCATTTTTATCAACAAACCCTACGACCAGTTCGTCAGAAAAAACACCCGCTTCTGGATAGACAGCGGCATCGATTTATCCGCCGGCACCGACGGTTTTAAAGTCAGGACCGGGCCATTGATTTCCTTATTAAGCGGCGGCATCGCCTTTCGCGCCTCTGCCGAAGACACCATTGAAAATATCCAGCCTGAATACAGCCTTTTTCCACTGTACGATACCTATACTCTATCGACCCAGATTGTTTATCAAAACACCTTAAAATACGTCATGTATTTTAACGGTTCGGTGCGCGGCTTAACCGTAGGCGCACCGGTGCAAATACGCGGCATTCCGATCGGCAAGGTCACCGAGATCAATCTGGAGCTGGACAAGAAGACCGCTGAAATTCACATTCCGGTCACCGTGGAACTGGAACCGGACCGCATCAAGGAAATCAATAACGACAACAACATCAGCGATAAGGATGTTATGGCGCAGCTGATCAACAAAGGCCTGCGCGCACAATTGCAAACCGGCAGCCTACTAACCGGACAACTGCTGGTTGATCTTGATTTTCACCCGAAAAGCAAGATTGTGTTAAGCGACAATAAAAGCGTTTATCCTGAATTCCCTACCACCGCCAGCTCCCTGGATCAATTTACCCATTCCGCGAACATCATTATGGATAAAGTGGCCAAATTGCCGCTGGAGGATTTGACTGCTGAGGCCAATAAAACCCTGCAATCCTTACAAGGTACGTCCAAAGCGGCAACAGGCATGCTGGTCACCGCTCAAGGCACCCTGGATACCGCCGACAAAACCATGGCTTCAGCACATCAGGTATTAAGCATTATGGAACCCGGTTCCACCACCCACTACGAACTGGAACAATTGCTACAGGAACTTACTCAGGCAGCAAGCTCGGTCAAGCAACTGACCGACTATCTGGAACAAAACCCCAACTCATTAATTCGCGGCAAAAAAGATCAGTAAAATGGCAAATCGACTCTCAAAATGGTTAATAGCACTATCGACTGTTACCCTGCTCTCGGCATGCATATCGACTCCGCCCACCCAATTTTATGTATTGGAACCGCTGAGCGAACCGCCGCCATCCTCAACGACGACAGCGGAAAAAAAACGCCAGATCGGCATAGGCCCCGTCTCCATACCGACCTTACTTGAGCGAAAGCAAATTGTCACCCGGTTACCGGATAACAGCGTAAAAATCGCCGAATTTCATCAATGGGCATCGCCTTTAAAAGATAACGTCGCACAAGTGCTAACCCACAATCTGGCGACACTGCAAACAGGCGACCTGATTAGACCCTATCCCTGGAGCGCATACGGAACGATCGATTATCGCATCATAATAGACATTATCAGGTTCGATACCCGCCCTGAACAGACCGTAGACTTTGAAGCCAACTGGGCGATAATGAATGAAAAAAACCATACCCTATTAAGCCATGGTCGCTCCAAAATTGAACATCCATTAAATGACCCGTCCTACCCGGCTGCTGTCAAAGCGCTAAACAAAGTACTTAGCGAATTCAGTCAGGAATTATCCCAAGCACTGGGTAAAATAAAGTAAAAACTTTGAAAAATAGGCTCTGTGAGTAAAGCCGAGGCATTTTGTTCTTGGATTTACTCAAGAAATCCTTTAGAATTATCAAATAAATATTGGGATGTTAGCTCAGTTGGTAGAGCAGTGGACTCTTAATCCATGGGTCCAGGGTTCGAATCCCTGACGTCCCACCAATAATATCAAGGCCTTACGAGAAATCGAAGGCCTTTTTTATTACCTGAAATACCCTTACGTTGCACTCACGTTGCAGTTGAAAATAAAAAGCCACAATAAACCGCAACACTTGCCAACATTTCAGGTGCAAAAAAGCCGGTGTTACCCGGCCTTGCTATCTAATCAGCATGGTTTCTGTCGGCTTAAGGCAGTTGGCAAGTAATAATATTCTTGCGTTCTATACTCCACCTATTAAAATGATAGGCATGTCTAAAGTAATTCCAATAAAAATGAATGATGCTGATGCGCTCTCAATATTGCGCGGCTGCGTCGCTAATGATTCCAGAATCTTTATTTCCCCACATGCAAAAAAACGCATGCTTGAAAGAAATATTACTCTTAAACAGGTACTTACCTGCATAGAGAAAGGGAGAATTACTGAATCACCATATCGAGATGTTAAAGGTGATTGGAGATGCAGCATAGAACATTACACATCTGGCAACGCCGTAACCGTAGCGATTGCCTTTAAATATAATAACAGCGGTGAACGCATAGTCGTTGTGACTGTGTTTTGAACGAGGTAGCAGACATGTATCATTATCAAGAAAGTGGATTAAATAATATTTGGTTGGTTAATGGTTACGTCATTATCGACGATTCTGACTATGGCGAGTGCGTATCAATAACTGATGTTGCAGGACTGAATAGAGCCATAGCCCACAATCTTATTTTTAACAAGCCAACACTTAATGGCTCTGAGTTCAGGTTCTTGCGCAAAGAATTAGACCTATCTCAAAAAGCATTAGCAGATTTGCTTGGCAACGATGAGCAAGCGGTAGCTCGATGGGAAAAAAAAGGAAAGGTGCCAAAATGGGCCGATAGATTACTCAGAGCATGTTTGATTGAATTTTATGGGGAAGATACTGGTATTTTAGAATTGATAGCAAGGATTAAAGACATTGATGAAAGAGACCAGGAAAAAGAAATGTTTGAAGATTATGACACTGGTTGGAAGCGAGCCGCTTAAATAGCACAATACCCCACACATTACCCGCTTCGGCGGGTTTTTTATTGGCTTCAAGAATTGCCGGTTTTGATTTGTGGCAATCTATATAAACCTATTCTAGGGTTTCTTTGTGCTATTTTTGCAAGGAACGCGGGCAATAAAAAAGCCGATAACCCGTTAAGGCTACCGGCTTTGAATTTGGCTTCGGCTTTGGCCTAACGCTATTTTTGTTCGCTGAGTTGGATCAGTGTGTCTGAGATTTCACCGCTCTGTTGTGACACTTTACGCAACAACTCTCCCAAGCCGGTTATCAACAAGCTGTAAGTGTTGAGTGTGAACTGGTCAATTTCATCGGCATCGGCATACGCCAAAACGGAACCAAGCGCCGCGACTGAGGAGGACAATATCATCACGGTTTCTTCGCAGTTAGATTTCAGCTTTGCCAATCCATCAACGTCGGTTTCGTACTGATAGCACGACGAATCAGAGTCGTATGAACGGGTTAAATTGAAAGCGCCGAGTGGAAACAGCATGGAAAATGCGGTTTCTCCGGGGCAGGCTTCAACTACGCCGTTTGCGGAATGGTTAAATTTTATTTGGCGTTTGTTGAGTTCGGATTCGTATGAGTTAGCATTGTTCATGGTTTATTTCCCGGTTTTAAAAAAAATCATTACCGGCACATGAAGTTAATCAGGTGCCAGGCCGAATGAAGTTGGCGTACCAGTAGTCGCACTGGCCATCCTTGCGGATGCTCCACCCAGCCCGACATAACGACAAGCTGAATTTTGAACATAAAAAAACCGCTTGATTGCGGTCTGTGCCGCGACTTACCGGAACGCCAATTCCGTGTCGCCATTGTGGGCGACGCGGAAAGAATAGTTCACCGCTCGGCATCAGTCAAGCGGCAAGTGAATTATTCAGTAAACAGGCGGGGATGTCATGTGACATAGAACACTTGACAAAATGCCTTCACTTCATTAATTAGCGTGCATGGTGGCCCAGTCTTTACGATCAAGAGCGGTTAGTGTTGCCAGCGTCATGGGAACCATGAGTTCGGTAAATTTGCCGTTTCTATCAATAGGCGACGATAACGGTTCGCTAATCGATTCGATGACCAGCGGGGAAAAGGTTCGGCCTTTGTACAGCATGGCGATTAAAGTGGGCGACTTGGACGGCAAAACGGCATCGATCCAGTCTTTTGAACCCTTGGCGGCACTTATGGCGTTGGATAGCAGGGTACTGTCTCTTGCCAGTTCAACCGGCAAGGCCCATTCCATCAGCTGATTGAACGGCTCTTCGACCTCTTTTACCGGGTCTTTCCAAGCCCGAAACAGCGCCGTCACTGAGAATTTACAGGGCGGCATTCCTGCGAATACTTGGACGGAATTCAACTTGGTAATGCCGGTCCTGCCCTCGAATTGCTTAAGAAAGTCGCCTGAATTGGCGTTTTGCGACTTGCCTCCACCCTAGGCATCAACAGCCGGTTGTATAACGCCGGATTGCAACATTGCAAATAACGTCGGCGCTTTAGTTTCAGGCCCGGCCTGTTCAAACGGGCTTTGCCAATTTAAAGTGATTTCCAGGTTTGCGGTGTCGGTCAATGCGGCATTGACGGTTATATCGGAACCGCTAAGGCGATTTCCGTTTCGGTCGCACTCATAGAACGAGGCTATCAAGAACTTCGATAGCCCGCCCCATTCGGATGATAGTGTTGTTAAGGAGGTGCTCATAGTTCATTGTCCTTGTTGATTTTGTTGGGAGGGGCGGATTCGAGCCCCCTATTTTTTAGCGCCTTACGCCGCTTGGTCACGATCCAAATAATCCAGATATTTCCCCGCCAACCATATCTTGCCGCGCGGGGTAATTCTGAGCGTGTAGCGGAATTTTCCACCAATCACCTCTCTTGTCGGCTTCCATGTGAAATGGCCCAGTTTTACGTACCTTTGATACGGTTCCCTACTTTCTTTAAGAATAAATCCCTGCTCGCGCATCCATTCGTAAAACTGCTTTTCCCCAGGTCGATTAAGTCGTTCGATTTTACGAACTCGCGCACTAAGATTTCACCGGCTTTAATGCTGGCCTCGTTCGATGCAACAATATACTGGTCTTTTTGAGCAATCGATTGATCCTTTACTTCAAGGGATTTTTGTTGCTGCTCAATGACAATCGATTGATCGTAGGCAAGCTTCAATGCCTCAGAAAATGTTTGTGGTACGGGGAATTGCTGCCCAATGCTATACGAACCTGTTTTTCTAATGCTTGGCAAGATTTCCTCAAATACTAATCTCTCGAATGCTTCAGCAGCGGGCAACTTGCTGTTGATAATCAACCTTAGAACGTCAGGTTCGGCAATAACACGCAATTCCTGCATTCCTCCAGCTGTTGAAAGGGGGTAGCGTTTCGCGACACCCTTGCAATGCTTTGATATGGCGTCCCTTGAATTTACATACCCAAGAGCAGTACAAATATCATTACCAACAAACAACGGCTCGCCGTTCTCGTCAGTTATTACTCGAATTGAAAAATTGTTAAAATTGAAAGGAATAATATTGCTCATTCCGCGCCTCCAGCAATACCAGCAATACCAGCAATACCAGCATCACGATCCGCTATTCTTTGCTCGATCCATGCGTCAACTTCGCTATCAATCCAGCCAACAGCGCGGCCATCTTGGCCGCATAATTTGACGGGTTTAGGGAATTTTACAGCATCCATTAATGTCTGAAGGGTTACTTTGCTAAGGCCGACTTTTTTTAAGACTTCGGCACGTCTCATAATTGATACGCTCATTTCTGTATTCCTGTTTTTTTTTAAGGAACGCTTATGTTATGAGCATAAAATTGATGTTTTTGCGCGGTTTTCCGTTTTTGGCCGTTACTGACCTTTAAAATTAATTAGTAAATAACATCAACCACTTAGGCCTCCGGTAGCGATCAATGCTATCTTCCTATCCGACACGTCCTGCCCTACATCCTGAGCAGCGACGCTAACCATAATCGGGCGTTGCTCAGGTGATGATAACGGCTCGATTACTGGAGGTGCCTCAGCGATTTTAGGCGAGGTCGGCATGACTGGGGCCGACGGTACCGGTGCGGAAACCATCGAAGCGGCATTGACTGGCCCCGCCGCCAGCCTGTTATACATGGACATATCGCCAGAGTTGATAGCTGCCACCTTGTCCAAGTACGGTTTCCCCTGCTGTTTCCGGTAGGCATTGGCCTGCTCATCACTAGCAAGCTCAATAGTCCCGCTTTCATTGTCAGTGACCTGGACTTTACCGCCTTCAAGGGTTTCGTATTTGAATCTGCCGCTCTGGGTCGGGTCGTCGCTTATGGACGCGACAGAGGGTTTCGGTTCCGTAGCCGCTGTTTTAAATTCGCCATTATTTGCGGCGACTAGATATTTACCGTACTTGTTTTTTACATCAGCCAGTCCATTATCGCCGTTATTTATTCCGCGCCTATTGGCCCTGACATCCCCATTCTTAGCCGATTCGCCTAGTTTATTTTTCTTCCAAAACCATACTGCCGTTTTAGCGGTCACCTCAGGCGATTCTGCCAGTTCGGGGTGATTAACTAAGTCAATGCCAAGGTCTTTACTTGCCGCCGCATAATTGTCTTTCCCAGTCAGCTGTATTAATCCTCGTCCTTTATATTTTGCACCATCGCCTTTTTCGGTATTTCCCATGCGACCGCCGTACATCAATTCGGCCACAGCATCGCCACCTTGCGCTACGGCGGCTTCAACGGCGGGCAATCCCGCTTCTCTGGCTGTTTTGCTGACGGCCATTACCGTTGATGCCCTTGTATGCGATTTTTCTTTGGTCGAGGTAAAACCGCCTGATTCATGATCGACTTCGGCCATTAACATCGCTTGCTCATTCGGGTCGGTAATACCTTGAGCAGCCATTTCATTGAGCATTGCCGCCTTGTTTGCAGCTGTTTTCCCTGTAGCATGGGACATTATCTTACCCGCGCCCTCTGTTACCTTGTCCCATCCTTTGCCAAGCGCTGCGGTTGTTTTCGGCGAACTCTTGGCAACAGCGTCTGCGGCTTTACCACCTAAGTCTTTTGCAACGTCAACGCCATTCTTAACGGCTGCTACTGTTTTAGGTGAACTATCAACCACCGCATCAATTGCTTCGTTTGTTTTATCAAGCCCTTTATTTAGCAACTCCATAGTCTTTGGAGAACTTTTAACAAACCAATCGACGGCCTTATCCCACCCGGCGATAATCTTTGCGCCGACTTCGCCAAAGAATTTTTGGCCGCTTTCAGTGAACAATCCCCAGGCAACCGCCGAAGCCGCACCAATGGCTAAACCGATAGGCGAAAAGACTACGCCAAGCACCGTGCCAAGCCCAGATAAGATAGCCCCGCCTATACCGGCCAACGGTGCGAATAAAGCGCCTAAACCGGATAAAATTAAGCCTCCAATACTAGAAATTGCAGCAACCAGAATCGGCCAAAAACGGCCAAGCATACCCATTATCCCGCTATCGCCGTTTCCTGCTCCACCGACCGGCCTTCTCTCAATATCTCTTAAGATTCTTTGCGTAGCCCGTTGATAAGTGGTTTCTTCCTTGCGCGACAATTTCAACACGCCAAGAATGTTTCTCAGCCATTTAGACTGTTTATCATCTTTCCCGCCGCCGAAAAACTCAAATCCGCGCTTCATCGGTTCGGCGATTTCCTGAAAGGCTTTAACGGTAGGATCGGCTTCTTCAAGCCCCGAACCTATGCCGGATAATGCCGATAACCGGTTAGCCAATGCTGTGACCGCGTCGGGTGAACCGTCACGCGTTCCAGAACCATCTCCATCACCGGCAAATCTGCCTGAAGCATCACGCCTTGACGGTATAACGGCGGCGCTAGTAGATGCCCTGCCCAACCGTTCAATGATGGAGGGCGCTTCAATGGGCGGCGCAACGGGATTAACCATGCTTCCGGCGGTCGTAGGCACATTATCATCATGCCCGGAAACAAATCTTCCAGAAGCGCTCCTATTTGGCAACGCAATAGGAGCGGCATTCGATACTGCCCCAATCCGTTCGACAACTGTTCGTTGGTGATCCGATGTCCTTGATCGCACGGGGACATTAATAACCGCGCTTGACCTGCCAGCAGGAGGATTAACCGCCGTCTGTCTGGACGTATTAGCAGCGGTCCCCACGACCGCTCGCTTAATCGCCGCAACATCACTTTTAATATCCAGTAAATACCTGGGCATCCGTCCTAAATCAATAGGGTTTCCTGTTAAGAAGCCACGCTCGTCATGTTGTAGTGCCATTTTCTTTCCTTTTTTAGTGCATAACCGACGATGTCGGACGAATTTGAGTTATCAGTTGATGGGAGACGAATAGCATTTGAAAAAAAGCGCCTTCGTCTGCCTTGTTTTGGAACTGGACGTTGCCATTGTCCATAGCGTCAACCAAGTAAACCAGCGATGAGGCCAATGCGCCTTCGACCTCCACCCTGTCATTTATGTTGATCGGGTTAGCGCGAGAAAGGACGGACAGCTTTTGAAGTGTTTTGCTGTTAATCAACTGCTCGTCTGTAAACGTTTTCGGGGAGTCGCTATTTTTGCGAAAGCTTTTATGGGCATCCCTGCCCAACAAGCGGCAAAAGCTACGCGACCGCTAATGCCTGCGGCTGCCCCAGCCGTCCTGCTTCATTCGTTGGATACCCAGCAAGGGGTATCCAACATCATTCTCGCAATGACTCGACGCGATGTCGGAAAGCCTGCATTTTCACTACGCAAAAAGCGCTTCGTGAAAACACATGCGCTATCGCTTCTGGGGACTACTCGACTCCTGTCTCGCAGCGGGGGTTCTCGTTCGTCACCGTTCATGGCATGACTTCGATCAATGCACATGCGGCCATTGCCCGAGCCTCAGCCGAGGCCGTCTCATCTTGCATAATTTTTTCCAGCGTTTTTATTGCGATTTTTTTAATGGTGGAAGCCCCTTTTCGGCCAGAGGGACGACCGGCTCCTGGCATTGATCCGCCTCTTTTAGATTTGATGCTTGTTGTTTCTGTTTTCATAATTATTGCCTTTATGGACTTGCAGAAATACCTTTCTTTATGGACTGAAATAAATCCCTTTATGGAGTGACATTAATTCCTTTATGGACTAAAGAAACTCATGAGATTTTGCTGGGTAATTGTTTGTATTTACTGGCTTTTGGCTTCGGTTACTGCTTTTTTCCAAGCTTGGATTAATTGCGTTTTCCAAGCTTGGATTTACTGTTTTTTTTCCAAGCTTGGATTTACTGTTTTTTTCCAAGCTTGGGCCTTCGTCCTTACAGACTCAGTAGTTGAACACACGCGACCAAAACCACTACTGACGGCGTATCTGGACTTTTAACCAAACGAACCAGTGCAGAGATAGCAGCTTCTTTAGCTTCAAGTTGAGCAACTTTTTCCGCAACTTTTGAGTGACTTTTTTGGTTGCGCTGAGTGACTTTTTCGGAGTCCTTGCGATTTGAATTTGAAGGTGCCTTAATCCAACCTTGCCGCAAGGCAAATTTCGATAAGGACTGTCGGCAAACCGTCAATTCTTCGGCGAGGCTGGTAAAGGTTATGTTTCCATCCGTTTCGTATTTTTTACGCGCATTCAGAAGCTTTTCAGCCGGTATTCTTGATGGGCTCGTTTTAAAAGTCATTTCAAGTCTCACTCTTGACGTTGTTGGAAAATAATTCATTCATTTTTTCGCCATGTGCCGCTAAGCTCTCGGGAAGAGCTCGGTATCTGGCCAATACACAGGTAGCGTTCTGCCCGAGTTCTTCCGCTATCTTAATTTGGCGCAGAACTGGCGCCGACGCGGGCATATCTTCAAATTCAGGGTTAAGTGAGACGAATCGAGCGAACACCTCGTTAATGCGCTGGACAGCGATACCGAATGAGGCGACCGCAGTATTCAACGCTCTTAGCCGGTTATCCTGCTTGATTTGATCGGCAATGACCCGGCTGTAATTCTCAACGTGCAAGCGCTGTATGATGACTAGGGAATTCCTTTCTCTAAATGCCTCTGGGTCGTCCCCATCGAAGTTGTCGCAAAGTCCAAACAAATAGTCGGATGGTACGTTGTAAACCTCTGCGGCTCGCCTTATCAGCCACAGCGGAATGTTGCCTATGTCGATCCCGGTTTCAACTCTCAGCAGGTCAGCACGACGCACACCGAGCAATTGGGCAGCTACCGCTAAAGTATGGGCGCATAATTCCCTCGCTTCTTTGAGGCGGGCAGATACAGTCCTGACCGCCTTGGCTTCGAGTTTGTCGGTCGAGGAGGCATGACCAAGGTCAATTGGCCTGGCGGTTTTGTTATGAACGCAGGGTAATGTGCTATTTTTCAAGCGTTCCAATTGCTGTTCACGCTGTCGCAGTTCGAATTTTAGCTGCTTGATCGACTCATCAAGCCCGGTAATCATTTTTAGATTTTCGCTCCGTTCATTGATTGCAGCGACAATTAACGCCCCCAGTTTCATTATCGACACAGGATTACTCTGCTGAATTTTGGTGCTGTAAAAGCAACTCAAGGGACGGGCTCTGGAGCAGGTTAGCATCATATTTTGGCGTGTCGGCTAAAAAAAACCTCAATGCTTTTTTGCTCTTTTTTCAGATCGGCTATGGTGCGGCTATGAGCATCGATTTCGGCTTTCGGGAACGGTATGATTTGCTCAATTTCAGAAGGGGAAAATCCTTGTTTCTGCATCTCTTCGACTTTCATCTTGTGGGATGAAATGTTGTGTTCAATTCGTTTTTGGTTCAGCACAATATCTTGAGGAATGGCAAGCATCCTTAAGGCGGCAGCATTAATTAGATCAACAGGTCTGTTATCGTACATGGCTTGACCCTTTGAAATAGTTGTATCTGCTTTCAAAACAAACTCACCCAACCACCTCGTAAAATCTAGGATTTTGGAATAGGCCTCTTGGTCATAATCAACCGATTGCTGGTCAATTTCAGCAAGCGCGGTAAGTGCTGGGTTGACCAGCCTTTTTGTGTAGTGTGCGGCTTGCAATTTCGCTTTGGCCATCATATTGATCCTGTTTTTATTAGATTGCTTGTTCATGGAATTTAGCCTTTGATTGTTTTGATTATGGTAGGTTGTGTTTTTACTAGCTGAAGCGGCGTTATCCGATTTATCTGGGCCATTAAAGGCCGGGCTAATTTCTTCTACTGGCAGAGTTACCGTTGACCTTTTTTATTCAGAATTTAAGAGTGCCGATTAGCCATTTTATAAACCGCTTCGCTAGTCATGCCCGGCTTATTTTGAAAGAGAGCAAAGCCTGTTTTTACAAGTTCAAGTGTTTTGGATTTTTCGTGATTTACTCCGCCTTTTGAGTCAAGTTCTGCAATCATCATTTCAATCACTTGATTTTTGGTGTAACCATCACGAGCACCAAGATAGCCGGTTAAGATGGCTAACTTTGCAGCTCTATCGTACAACAGGGCATAATCTAGCTCTGCCTGTGATGAGCTAGATTTCATTGGAAATGGAATTACGTTTGATCGGGTTTGTTTGTTTATCATGATTTTTTATCCTTTGCCGGTTAAGGCGTTGTTGGTTTTGCTTTTTAGCCTGCTGTTTTAAAATGTTTCTTGCAGAACCAATTGCCGCCGCCCTTGGTTCCACTGCTTAGCGTTCCGGCATCGTGACAGCCATTAGCGATGCACAAATGCTCTGGTTGGGCATATCGGTGCTTGATGTTTTGGCCGTACAAAGTAAGCACGGCCTCATGGTTTTTGAGCGCTTCGGCTTTTCGTGTCATCCATGCCGCTTTATCTTCCTTGTTCCCGGTTCGTGAGGCCGCTTTTGCTTTAGCTAAAAGCGCAAGGGGGTCACAAATTATTGCCGGTGGCGGTAATGCGGCGACACTTTCAGTCTCTGCTTTATTGGCCGCAAGCTTTTTATTGCGTTTAACCGTTTCCATGACACATTCAACTATTCCCGGTACTGTGGGGCAGAATCTTGTATTTCGTTCAGCACAGAGCTCATATCCATCAACAATTGCGTCAATCGGTAGGCCATTTAGCTTTTGATAAAGACGTTGCTTGAAATCCGTAAGCGCTTCTTCGCTTTGAAATTGTTTTATAAAAACCTGCCCATAATCAGACCTCATGGCGCGGATCATATTTACGATGGTTTTCTTCAGTGGATCTGACTCAATCCGGTTAGAAGTCGGTGCTATTCCATTCATCTCTGCTGATTCCTGTTGGTTGGTTGCTTGCGGATGTTTTTGAGTTATTAAGCCAGTCAGCCTTAAATCCCTGCCAGTTTCGTTCAACGCAAATCCTCACCGCGTCCTCTACAGATATTCCCGCCAGCGCCGCCTCTCGCCCCAACCCGTCAAGCGCGGTTTGGGTAAGTGGGGCTTTTTTTGCTTTTCTGATTTTCAAAAAATCCTTTGCCAATTGGCCGTCGATTCCTACCAGCCCCAACAGCTCCGTTTCAGTCGTGGCTTTTTCAGGTTTTTGCTTTTCAGGATCGACAATCTTGTTTTTGGGTTTGTCGGGAAGACATGGAGCGACAGCGACTTCTTTTTTTTCAGGAATCAGTAAATCAGGAATCAATGAATCAGGAATCAGAGAATCAGGGGGTTTTCCATCGTTATCTAACGGTGGGTTAACGGTAGAATCACCGTTATCAATATAACCATTTGTTTTTAAATTATTTTCTTTTGTTACAAACTCAATAGACGGAAGAACAGCCGCCTTTTCCGTTTTGTGCGGCGACTGGTGTTTTTTGAAGTTCAGAACCTGAATCACCGCCAAGCTATCTACCGTGTACCGACAGATAAACTTTAACCGTTCAAGTTCCGTTAACCCACCGTTAACGTCGAAGTCGTAGTAAGGGAATAATTCCGCTTTAATAAATCTTGGCTTATCTTCTAACCTGCCCTCTCTGTCGGCAAGGCACCAAAGCCCAGCAAACAGCAATTGAACATGAGGGCCTGCATCGGCCAAATCATAATTCTTAAAGAAGCCTGGCTTAATATTTCTCGATCTAGCCATGATGCCACCCATCAACCATAGTTTTCGCGATTTCAATGCTCATCACGAATTCTCCGCTCCAGGTCATCAACCCCAGTGATAAATTTATCTAGCCTTCCGTCCAATTCTTTTTTTAAAGAAATTAGCTTTGTCGGATCAATAAAATAAACTTTGTAATGCGTTCTGCGGCCCGAATACTTTGCTATTCCTCCAGGTCTGACTTCATCCAAAACCGGCCAACCCGCGCATCTCAATTTGTAAATCGGATGACGTAGGCAATAACTGCGCGTGTCGGTCATAAAGTCCAGGTGGCTGATTTTCTCGCCCTTGAGCATCATGCCCAAGGCGGCTCCGTCCAAGGATTGGATGACAGGAAATTTTGGCGAGCTCATTTAAGCCGCCTTATTTTGCGATTCAACCCAAGCAAAAAATTTATCCTCCCTCAACAAGATTTTTTTTCCGATCCGAGTTATAGCGCCGGACTTAGCAAGGCCGTTTTGATGCGCACTAAAAATCAATGAACGCAGGCCGCCAAGAGTAAAAGCAGTATGCCTCTGGACGAACTGATTTACCGTCAAATAGGCCCATACTGCTGGGATTTCGGCAATTGCAGGTTGCACTGCTTCGGTAGTTTGTTGTTTTTTCATTATTGCATCAGACTCATAGTTAATTAAGAATCGCCGTGGATTGTTACTGCTTACGACTTAAAGTGATTATGAGCTGGTATTAATGACGGAAATCTGATGTTTTCCGGTTTGAAACATGAGCTGTATGATGAGTTGTAAGCTCTTGATTTTAATATGAGCGGTTCTTTGGTAAAAACAACAGATCCCAGTAAATTAGCGTCAAGCGAACTAATATTTATTTTTACCTGTTTTAACGATTTGCTGAATTCTGGCTCGCGTTAATTTCATGCAATCTGCTAATATTCGGAATGGGGTATGACCTAGCTCTTGATTGATTCTTAGATTTACTGATCCACCATGACTAGTAATGAATTTAATCGCCTTTTCCATAATCACCTTATCTTTATCGGATTTTATTTTCAGGTTTTCAGACAGGTAATCAAAACTTAGAACTATGAGTGCATCCCTTGCAGGCAAACCTTTTGATCTTGATTTACCAGAAGCCTTGCCCGCTTTTTTAGCTCTTTTTTTACGGGCTTTTTCGTCAATTGCCATTAGCTATGTCTGGTTGCCAAATATTTTTTCATTCATCGAAGCAACCACATTTGAAACATGACCGTCTGATAGGTGGGCGTAGCGCTGAACCATCTGTAGGGTTTTGTGGCCCAGAATTTCGGCAATTTCAGCCAGACTTGCCCCATTCATCGCCAGATATGACGCGGTGCAATGGCGTAAATCATGCCAATGAAAATCGCTTATCTGCGCCTGTTCCATGGCGTGTAAAAAAGCCTTGCGTAAATCAATCGGCTTTTGTGGGTTTCGGCTGCTTGGGAATAGTAGCGTGGTATCAATACGCCTAACTTTGGCATGTTCGCGTAACAGTTCCAGGCAATGTCCGGCCAATGTAACGCGCCGCCGTTCGCCGTTCTTAGTTTCGTGCAAAACTAAAAAACCGTTCTTTAAATTAACGTCCGTCCATGTCAGTTCCATTTGCTCGGCCTGTCTCATGCCGGTGGACAATGCCAGAATCACGCAAGGATAAAGCAAAGGGTTTGGTGATTCTTTGCAGGCTGTTAAAAGTTTGGCGCGTTCCTCATCGTCTAGCCAGCGAACCCGGCCTTTAGACTCCTTCGGCTTTTTGACTTTTCGCATGGGTGAATCTTCCAACCATTGCCATTCATTTACGGCAATAGTGAAAGCATGGGATAACGCCGCCATATATCGAACCACTGTGGCCGGGTTTCTTATATTGCCGCGTGGTGCTGGTTCACTTAGTAGCTTATCCCGGACCTCAACAATTAAGGCCGGTGTTATGTCGGATAACAGATAACTTCCCAGCTCAACTTTCCAGCGCTCCAACTGTGGCCGCTGTGCGGGTGCTTGTTTGGGCTTGGTGGGCAAAACATCCTTAATGTATCGGTCTACCAAATCGCCTAGCGTATGCTTTTTGGCTTCTGTAGTTTTAAAGTGCCTGCCCTCCCTGATTGCTGATTCAGTGTCTTGGGTCCACTTCTTTGCATCGGTAAGCCGGTTAAATGTTGCTGTTTGTGCGGGATAGCCTTTCAGCCGGACTTGTGCAGTGTAGTAAGGTTTACCTTCTGCGGTTAGACGCTTGGTAATTGTCGCCATGATTGCCCCTATAGGATAGCAACCGGCATTTTGATATGATGCTCTCAGCCATTGCTTAACCCAGAATTAAGTTATTGGTAAGGCCTTGTTGGTGCTGATACACCTTCGAGGCCGCTTTATTTCTAGGGTTTCATTATACTCTCACGTTGCACTCACGTTGCAATTGAATATAAAAAAGGGTAATAAATGGCAATAATGGATAACAATACAAACAAGGTAAGCTATTGATTTAATTATTACTGTTTGTTGTGTTGTGTTGCGGATTTTTGGTTAAACTAGACTCTTAATCCATGGGTCCAGGGTTCGAATCCCTGACGTCCCACCAATAATATCAAGGCCTTACAGATTTATATTTGTAAGGCCTTTTTTGTTTTCTCTGAAATGTAATCCGTTTATAACCGCATTTACTCAATAGCATCAATATTTAGCTGGTGCAAAATAACCGCAATACTTGGCTGAATTTTGGGCATAAAAAAATCGGTGTTGACCGACCCTCGTTCCTCAATTTGTGGAGCGCTCACGAACCAATGACCCACCGACCGTTTCTTTCGCTGTTGCAGTGGCAATTACTCTCAGACCAATGGGGCTTTCGTGCGGCGATATATTCAACCCACTGTTACCGATTCTCGGGCTTCCTGCATCACCAGAGCAACAGTTCCGCATCCTTTGATGGCATTCCAATGCCCGCTTATTTTTAAGCTGTCGATTTAATTACATTTAACTAACGAACCCCAACAGGGCTTATTACATATAAGTGTTCATACGGGTTGTATACTTAGTTCGAATACTGATATTTTAAAAGCACTTCTAATAATTACTCACGCTAACCAGCATTATTTGACGCAAAAGAATGAGCCGCTCAACTCACCAAAATGGGCGGTCCGTTAGTGGTGGTTAATTCGATTCCTGACTCATTTTAAAAACGCTATGAGCATACGAAAAATTATCTTTTGCGACATCTGCAACCAGCGAGGGCTAAAAACGGTAGAGTTTCGCCGTGCTTACAGGGAAAATGAATCTACCGGCCGACGTATTACTGAAAGTCGCGCATGGATAGAGGGTGACGTTACCGATGCCGTTGAAAATGGTTGGCTTTGCACGCCGGATGGTCAACATATCTGCCCTATTTGTAGAATAAGACACGATTCATAATTGACATGGACTTTATTATGACAACATCTATGTATCGTTTTGTAAAAAACCCGGGCTAATATTAGCGGCCTCCAGAACGCTGATAATCTCATTACATTCCATGACACTTTTATCCGCACTTACAATATAGTCCGCCAAGGCAGTAATTGCATGCCAATTTGATCTTTCATTAACGAAACTGAGTGCCGCAAAAAATAGCTCTGTGATTTTTTGTTTCCTAAGCGCTGAATTTTCAAGAAAGCATTCAAGATACTCATTGATACTCTCTAATTCGGAAGTACCATTAAAGTAATATTCGGTATTTAAATGTATCAAATGAGGGTTAATAAGCTCTCCGCCTCGGTGTACAATATATTTTGCTTCAGCCAAAGATCCGACCAGTATGTTAATCATATCAGCTTCAAAAGCGCATCGATAAGCAATTACCTGGGCTGGAGAAAACTCGTCTGTTGCTTCTTTAATTGAGGAGGGTAGCGTATGAATTAAGCGGCCACCGTCTATGTTTACAATATATTTAGTATTAGGCTTATTTAAAAACCGGGATGATTGAATATCATCATTCACCGGAGTTATAAAAATCTGAAAAAAAACCGGAGGCAGTCTTTTTTGTTTATTGCCTAGATAAATAGCCGCTGCATGTCCAGCTTCATGAATAGCAACTTTCCTATATACTTCTTGATGAGTCCGATTGAGAATGTGGTTACGCTTCATGATACTAATCCGGTAATATGATGTCTTAAATTGTTTCGAGTTGAACTTTTATTAGTCCGTTTATTCTCGACAGCTTCAAGCGAGCAGATTCCATCTTAAAAGCGTTTCATTAATGGTTTCTTAAAGGTATCTAAATATAGAGATCAACTATTGTTTTAACTGCCCATCGGCGTGGAAAAAAGACAATTACATTTAAACTGCTAATAGCCGCTGAAAATAGTAACTATTGGTCGCTGTTTCACATTCCAGGAGCCTATTATGCAAAAGACTATTGGTTATGCTGCCCATAATCACAACTCTCCACTGGTACCGTTCAGTTTTGAACGACGTGATCTTACGCCAACCGATGTCCAGATTGAGATTCTCTTCTGCGGGGTCTGTCACTCTGACATTCATCAAGTGCGCAACGAGTGGGGTAGCTCGGTGTTTCCGATGGTGCCCGGCCATGAAATTGTCGGCAAAGTGACAAAAGTGGGTAATGAGGTAACCAGTTTTAAACTCGGAGATACCGTTGGTGTGGGTTGCCTGGTCGATTCCTGCCGGACATGCCCGGATTGCCGCGATAATCTGGAGCAATTTTGTAACAATGCAGTGTTTACTTATAACAGTCCCGATAAGCATACCGGCGGTACAAACTACGGTGGCTACTCCGGGCAGATCGTCGTCAACCAGGATTTTGTGCTACATGTATCGGATAAGCTGAATCCGGCGGCCGTAGCCCCCTTGTTATGTGCGGGCATTACCACTTATTCCCCGTTAAGGCACTGGAAGGTAGGCAAGGGGGACAAAGTCGGCATCGTTGGTTTAGGCGGACTTGGCCATATGGGGATAAAATTCGCCCATACGTTTGGCGCACACGTCGTACTTTTTACCACTTCGCCAGACAAGGCAGAAGATGCCAAACGGCTCGGAGCTGATGAAGTGGTGGTATCCAAAAATCAGGATGAAATGCAAAAGCATCTTGCCAGTTTTGACTTTATCCTTAACACAGTGGCCGCGCCGCATAATCTGGATGTTTACACGGCATTATTGAAGCGTGATGGTACTTTATGCCTGGTGGGCTTACCTGATCACCCGCATCCGTCACCCGCTGTCGGGAACTTGATTTTCAAGCGTCGCCGTATTGTCGGTTCTTTGATTGGCGGTTTGAAGGAAACTCAGGAAATGCTCGATTTTTGCGCTGAAAACGCCATTACTTCAGACATTGAAATCATCCCGATCCAACAGATTAACGAAGCCTACGAGCGCGTGTTGAAAAGTGATGTGAAGTACCGTTTCGTTATTGATTTGGCAAGTCTAAATCAGCCGGTGGATTAGGGCTTCTGCCGCATTAACCTTCAGTAAGGCGCTTTTTTTTGCGCCTTACACGACAAACTTGTCCGCTACCGTATCGTCAAATAGCTGCGTTTCTTCAAAAAGGAATCAGGACCTGACACGTAGGATGCGAACCCTATCCCTTCGGAGACAGCTTTGTAGAGTTCCTTCGTCATCCCGACTTACTTGTTGCCCGTTGTTTACTGACTAAAAATCCGCCACAACCCACACTAATAGCTGTAATTCTCATCGTTAGAACCGGCGTCAAAATTATACTCATCCTCAATATCGGAGACTTGCGATTTTCTACGCCTTAAGAAAATCCTACTCCCTTCAGGTGATTCCAAAATCATTTCAACACTGCCACCAAAAATAAAGTTATAAGAAAGTATTTTAAAATCATTGGACATACCCTGAACCTTCACATGATTGCCTATCACCCAAACACTGCTCATACCGTTTTCTTCTTTTAGTAAATGAATATTGTGAAAAATAAACTTAGCGCCACCCTCGGTTAATAGCGATCCAAATGGCGATTCTTCAAAAATAAAGTACGGAATAACTTTATAGTAAAACTATCAACTAAGTGCAGACTGATTATAATCTATTTTTAATGACTGAAAAGGCTAAGTTGCAAGACACTCTTACTTTAAAAATAATTAGTTACACAATTTACTTAACCCATTTTATGAAAAAACAGAATATCAACCGGTGCATCATTGATAGTGAGTGCGGTTTAATGACAAATTACACTTATGTTAGCCCTCAACATGGGACGGAACGCCCTGAAACTTACAATCATATCCATGTTAAACTTTATAACACCAACTAAAACGCAGCCCTGATTAAAAACCTACCTCATGCCTGAATTACCTGAAGTTGAAACCACCTGCCGAGGCATCGCGCCACATATTGAAGGGCAAATCATTAAACAGGTAATCATCCGCCAGCCAAAACTGCGCTGGCCTGTGCCTGAAACACTCAGTCAAACTTTAACAGGGCTCAGCATTCAATCAGTGTCCAGAAGGGCAAAGTATCTGCTATTTTCCACCACTTCCGGCACGGTACTTTTACATCTAGGCATGTCCGGCAGTTTACGGATTATGTCTACAGACCAGACAGTCGGCAAACACGACCATATTGATTTTATTTTTAATGATGGGACGATACTGCGTTTTAATGATCCCCGACGGTTTGGCGCGGTGTTATGGACCACTGAACCCGCGGCTGAACATCAATTGCTCAAAAATTTAGGCCCTGAACCACTGCTACCCGATTTCAACGGCGAGCTGCTTTACTCATTGTCCAGAAACCGCAAAATAGCGGTAAAGTCGTTCATTATGGACAGTCATATCGTTGTAGGAGTTGGAAACATTTATGCCAATGAAGCCTTGTTTATGGCCGGCATACAACCTACGCGACAAGCGGGCAAAGTTTCTTTGGCGCGTTATCAAAAACTGGCTGAATGCATTCGTGTAGTTTTACAGCAAGCCATTCAACAAGGCGGTACAACACTGAGGGATTTTGTCAATGAAGCCGGAAAACCCGGTTATTTTCAGCAGCAACTTAAGGTTTATGGTCGTGCGGGATTGCCGTGTGTCGGCTGTAATCAGCCGCTAACAGAAATCAGGATAGCTAACCGCTCAACTGTGTTCTGTGGTAATTGCCAGCGATAAATAGATTAAGGCGAGCGATCTCTGTAGCACTAACGAAACCTACTTTTGATGTTATGCATCCTGCCCTCATTCACCTGCTGTCTGATTGTCGATTCCTACTAACATAAAAAAACCGCCCTGAATTTACAGCAGGGCGGTTTTTTATTTTATGCTAATCAATGGTGGACTGCCAATCATTGGCAGTCCACCATCTCACTCGACTAAGGCGCCATCGTGCATACTCCGCTATTATTCTTTGTTACGATCACAGTTGTATTTCCGGTAATCGCATAGGATTTTGAACAGGCATCGCCTCCGCTAAGCGTTGCCGCAACAATATAGGTTCCCGCCACCAAGCCTGAGCAAGAAGATCCGCCGTTACAAGTACTGGACGAGACAGACCCGCTACCATTCGCCGCACTTACAGTAATTGCATAAGTAGGGGTAACAGTACAGGACTGATTTGTATAGGTGCCAGCCAAGACGCCATCATTACAAAAACGCAGTTCACTGGTACACGTGCTTGGCGACAGCACGCTGGACGCCAGATATGCAGTCGTTGAACCTCCGCTGGCAACAGTTGCGTTCCAAGGTGTAGTACAAACAGGCCCGGTACAACTTCCCAAGGTGATAGTCGCCGATGTTGCTGAGGCTATAATAGACGAGCTGGTACCACTGACTGATGCGGGTGAGCCGCTACAAGTGCCTGTTGCGGTCAGCGTACCCGTCCAGGCGTTATCTACAGTACAAACTAGCCCCGCACATGTTGCTCCTGTTCCAGAGACAGTAATGCCTGAAACGGTTCCTGTGCCGATTTGTGTAGCCGTTACTGTAATATCGCGCGTAGATTGAACGGTGCAAGCTGAAAAATTACCGCCGGGGCTCAAGATACCGTCCGTACATGTACGCTCAACAAGAGCTGGGCATGTATATCCAAAAGGCACCGACGCAACGTCATAGGAATTTACATGGCCTCCATTGACAACAGCAATATTCCACGGAGTGGTACAGTTGGGCGAAGTTGCAATAGCGCAAGTTTGTTCGTTATAAGTAAATGCCGGACTAAAAGTACCCGGTGTACCACTGCAAGTGCGGGTTTCGGTATTTTGACAAGTATTAGGCGGAACAGCAACGTTCCCATAAGGTTCGGCCTCGTTTAGGTAGGCGGTTACAACGCTGCCACTGGTAACAGACGTTCCCCACGGTGTAGTGCAATTATCAGACGGCACTGCTGAAGCTGTAAAGTCGTCTGGCCACGTACAAGTAGTTGCACCTGTTTTTGTGCATGAGGCGAATACCGAAGGATTAAGACTGGGGCGTTCATTACTGCCCCCTTTAATAACAGTACTGGTAGTACCTGTCGGCAGGGCGCACGCATACGCATTCAAGGCAGAGCCGTTATTGTTGTTGAGATAACAGTTCCCCACATCCGGAATAATCAGTTTTAATTTGGTTGCGTTACCGTTGATAATTCCGGTGAATGTCTTAGCCGTACCGGCAGCGCCCACGAAATCAGTTATAGCTAAAACCGTATTAGATGCGCTTTGATCCAACGTTTTAAATATCTCCCTGGGAGCTAATCGAATGATTTTGGCAGCAGCTTTAAGATTGCATAGCTGATTTGCCGTAGCACCTGTACCCCGTGAAATAACCAAAAAATTATGATTCGTATAGGAGTGATTAATGCCTTCTGTTTTTTGATCATTAATCGAAGTCGCAGTATTGCGTTTTATTCTTCGCGCCGCATAAAAACGTTTAGTGACCGAATACAGATAATTTTCATTTAACACCGTGTTGCCACTGGGAGTTAATAAAGGACTGGTCGCAGGGTCGACCGTGTCTTCAAGCAAACAAACCTGCTCCCGCCCCCCCCCCTGGTCGTCCACACCTAATAAACCCACATCGCCATATTCACCGCCAGGGCCAACCTTCTTGGCTTTTATTTGATCATCAGAGACAATGTCATCGGCAAAACATCCATTTACACCGTTGTCCGTTGCATTACAATTCCCCGCATAAATACATTCATAAGGCCTGTACCGGTATTGATCAGAGCCTGATCCACTCACCACGGTTATATCCCCATTATAGCAATCATTGACCGAGCTGGACGTCCATGCAACCTTAATGTTGGTAAAACCATTTGAACTCGTCGAATGGACGGTGCCGGCAATGCGATGAACTACGCCGCCAAAGTGATTCTGAATGTGTGTGCAAGTTGTTGTACATAAAAAGACCGCAATAACCCCCGGCGATACGAATGTACTATTGGTCAGTGTATAGAAATGCGATCCAGGCCCCACCTGGTATATTGTGACGCTGCCGCCACTGGAGGTCGTTGTTGCGGGAACTGTAACGTTAATTGAAGTAGCAGTCCCTGCTGTTACACCGCTGGGTATGGTTAAAGCCGTACCGCCTATTACCTTTTCAGCTGCCACATCCTCCGATGCATTTTGTCTGGGACTTGCAACCGATGATGTACCCCCAGAGGCATTGGCTGCCGCATACTCGGCAGCTTTTGCAGGATCAATCCAGGCCATTTCGGTTACGACATTGACTGCTTCATCGGGGGGGGTGATAGTGCCATCACCATCGGCATCCCAACCAACTTGCACGGATATTTTTTTTAACTTAGGATCGGTTGTTGTAAACGGTGGAACAGGCGGCGTAACGTCCGTAATTGTCCAGCTTCGGGTAAAACTGGCATTCGTACCGGCGATCGGATTGAGCGAGTCGGCGACAGGAACAGCAGGATTGGTATTTGCAACAAGCGCAGTGTCATAACTGTCTTTCGTAACATTATTTCTCAGTTGTTCCAGCTTTTGCTCTGCAAGCACCAAAGCCTCTGCACGCGTCTTGCTACTACCACTGCTGGACATAAACTTGCCCTGTAAGGAAGCAACGGCAAGCAAGCCTACGGCAACCACAACGGTCGCGATTAACACCTCAATCAGGCCGATACCTTTTTGACTTTTTATTATTGAATGTTTCATAGCCAGAGCCTTTTAATGAACAACATGTGGATACTACCAGTCACGCCACGACCCGCCGACCACAGAAGTTAAGCCTTTCAATGGATTAGCAGCCCCGCCCTCAATATCCTGCCAGAAAACCAGGCTTATAGTACCGGTGCCGCCAACGATGGGAGCGGTTGCCTGCAACCCGGTAGCCAGATCGGTACCTTCTACAACATTGGAGCCTATAACCTGAGGCGTACCGTTTATCGTGTATTTGCCAGCGACATATAACACCCCGTATATAGTAGCGCCGCCGCCCAGAGTAAAATCGCCGTTAATCACCACGATGGCCGGAGCAGTTATACTCCCAATAGTGCCGCCATTCATAGATTGATTCCCTTCAACCCAGATAAGCCCTGACTTGACAGGGGTAGTAACCGCTTGACTCATTGATGTATAAGATTGGCCTGCGGCATCAGCCATTGCTTTCACTTGCGCGCGTGAGTCGGCATTGAAGAAATTCTTAAAAAAATCCAAACCAATTAGAGTACCTAAAGAGGGATCTGTATCGATAATATCCAGGCCATTGCCTAAATTCCTGTTTGAAACTAATTGGGTGTTATTGCCGTCGTTTGTATCAAGCAACTGGGCCTGAGTTAATACTCCAGCCGCCGGATTTTTAATATAAGTTTCCATCGCAGATGAACTGCCAATGGAAACAGCGTCACCCGACCAAATAGTGGTATTGGTATAACGGTTAATAATCCGGGCATTTCCTGTTAACGCAACACTGGCTTGGGCAACCAACGGCTGTTTGGGGCCGCCGTTTCGCAGTATAGCCATAGGAACAAGGCATTGAGTAATGGTTCGGCTTGCAACCCTGTCATCGCTAAAGCCAATGGCCGTGATCAGGCCGCTTTTCATTCCAACCGTTGCTGGCACACAGCGAGTAGCCAGTGAATTGTCAAATGTCAGAGTTCCATATGTTGTTTGACTACCATAGGCGGACGCCAAATTAGGCACCGTAACAATATCTACAACACCATCACTACCGGCGGCTCCAGTGCCATTATTAACTTGATCAAACCCACCGTTATTAAAATAATTAACCCCATAATCCATTGCATAATTGGCCGCAGCGACAGCCTGAGCCGTTCTGTAGTTATCGGCGGCTATTTGAGTTTCAACCAGAACCGTTTTTGAAGTGGTCAGCGTTACCAGTGTTATGCCAATCAATAGTACCAGCACAGTGAGTAAAGTAGCTGCACCACGCTGGCGGCTTAAATCAGGCTGTATTATTGTTTTCATCATTGAGTCCCTTGAAGCAACTACGTTTGTGTAAAAATACGATCATTTCTTACTTTTACGCTGCCTGTTAGTGTTTTTGTAACCGCGGTGTCATTTACCAACCGGCCGGTCAAAACAATATCAATCTGCCGGGATTCAGCGGCTTTTTGCCCAGCAGTCAGGTTTCCTGCCGTAGCTGCCGCCGCACATGTCGTACCATAAGAAAGAGAGGTTGAAACATTCAGGCATTTATAGGCTATGGTAAATGTTAATGCGGTGATGTTAATGCGTTGACCACCCGAGTCTATTGTCATGGTTTCCCAATTACCATCAGCGCAATTTGCTGTTGTCGTCCCCGTAGTCCGCATTGTGACCGCGCCTCCAGTAAGCTGAAAACCATAATATTCATCGGCATCAACAAGTCCGTTGGAGTCATTATTTACACCGCTAGTTACTCCGCTACCTCCGTCATAAGTGTATAAGATGCACGAAGCCGATGGACTTTGTATATTGGCAGTACCTATTGTGAATGGGTTTGTCGAGCTGTCAACGCCCTCTTTCGCCCCCCCCCAATAGCCCGCCCGTCTAATATCATTGACCATCAGAGACATAACTGACTCAAGATCATGATTCAATCGTGCGGAATTAATGGTATCCGTACTTCCTTTAACAGTGGAGATATAAATGCCAATAGTGGCTGAAAGGACAATCAAGCCAAGCACCAAGGCAATCATGATTTCTATGAGTGTGAAGCCGGTTTGTTTTTTCATCGTCGATTCTCTGTGCAGGGCTATTAAGTGCAATTTGGCTTACCAGGCAAGCCTACCTTGCCTGTCGGCATGGGGTTGGCTACTGTGGCGGGTGAGCAAATCCTTACCCGCCCTACAGCACTAAAAACAACCCTGGCCGCATAATTGGCGGTGCTGAACGTCACACCATTATTACCTATGGTTCCGCGTCTAAAATCAAAAGTGCTGTTATTACTGCTTGCGGAATCCATATTGATAAAACTAAAACCGGTGCCTGAAACGATTTTTATATCGCAATAGCTGGCAGATGTTGTATCGGTCACCGTGCAATCGCAACTTGTTCTGGTTGTGGGAATATCTCTTGCCAATCCATAGCACCATGCGCCTGCATCACCTGTTGTGCGTGAAACTATGACGCCTGTGCTTTGTTTGATCGCTTCGGTTCGTGCAAATTGCATATCCGACTGAAACGATTCAACCGCTTGTTTTAAACGATTAATCTCAAGCATGCTTTGAAATGAAGGCACGGCTATAGCTGCGAGTATGCCAATTATGGCAACGACTATCATTGTCTCAAGCAGGGTAAATCCGACGTTTTTTTGTCTGTTCATGTCTATCCACCTTGTTTATGTTGCTTGATTATAGATTACTATTGTTTTTAATCCGTTAGCTAATCTACATTTTGTCTGCAAAATCCAAGCGTTATTCAATTTACCTTCGCAATATGTTGGCTATGCTATATTTGCTCAATAACATAACTTTAAAAAGGCGAAACAATGAACACATTCAAACGGTCTTCCGGTTTTACGTTAATGGAATTGATGATTGTAGTGGCTATAATCGGGATTCTTGCCGCTATTGCTGTCCCTGCTTATTCGGACTACGTAACCCGAGGAAAACGCTCTGATGCCAAGGCGGCGCTTTTGAATGCGCAATTAGCGCAGGAAAAATACAGGGCTAACAACACTACCTATGGCACACTTGCACAAATAGGTGTCAACGCTACTTCACCTGATGGTTATTACACCATTGCCATATCAGGCACCCCAACAGCCACAACTTACACAGTTACTGCAGCCCCGCTAAGTCCATTTGCAGACGCTACATGCGGCACTTTTGCTGTTAATAAAGACGGGAAAACGACGTCGGCTAGCGTTCAAACAACTGCCGCAAAAGTGACTGAGTGCTGGGGGAAATAACTTTCCGCTGCGGCAGAAACCCTGTTCAAGATAAAGCTTATTTTGTTGATTTTTTTGATTACCCGGCAGATGTCGGGACTACATAAAACGGGGGTTGTCGTGTTTCAGCATATTACAAAGTGGGCATTCATTTAGGCCCGGCCGACTTGTTAAAGCCTTGCAGGCCTTGAATCAGCATCGGTTACATAGCCAATGGTGTGAGGTGCAATGCCGTTAACCCTGCCGATCAAGGATTGCAATACCCATTAAAGCGGGGATACGAAAGCCGGACCATTGCCCTTCCCTGTCTCGGCCGTTTTTAAATTCACCAGCAATCCGGAGGCATCGCCACCCGCTGTTTTATTCACCAAAGGCGCTAGCGTGGGTTCCAGAAACTTGATTATTTGTACCGGCAATGAGCTGGTAAAGTGATACTTCTCGGCATCCGGCCCCGCCACATAGGCGGTAATCACACCAAAAAACCGATCCCCGAGGAAAAAGGTAAAAGTGGCGGCACGGCTGATGAATATCGAGTCGATCAAGCGCCCCCCTGCTCCCCATATTTCCCGGCGATGATCCCCGGTTCCGGTTTTACCTCCGACCGACAGCGGTTTGCCGTCAGCGCTTTTGTATATACCGCGAAGCCGCCCTGCCGTGCCTGCCTCGACCACGCCGATCAGCGCGCCGCGCGCCGCTTTCGCCACTTCGGGTGCAAGCACCTGCTGGCCTTGCTCAGGCAACTTGTCCAGCACGGTTTCATAAGGTGTCGCCTGGGCGTAATGCAAGCTGTCGAATCGGACTGTCGGCAATCTTAAACCGTCATTGCGTAAAATACCCATCAGTTCGGCCAATGCCGCCGGGCGGTCGCCCGACGCGCCGATGGAGGTCGCATAAGAAGGCGTTAACGATCCGAACGGATAACCCAATCGATCCCATGCGGTATGAATCTGCTTAAAAGCCTCATCCTCCAGCAAGGTCATGATCCGCCGTTGCTGGGCGTTTTTCCGGCTGCTTTTAAACAGCCACCGGTAGACATTCTGCCGCTGTTCGGTACTGGCGGCGATAACTTCAGCGCGCGTGGCATCGGGATGTTGAACCAGATAACCGACCAGCCACAATTCCAGGGGATGAACTTTGGTGATATAGCCTTGATCCTGCAAATCGAAATTCGCCGGCGAATACTTCTGGTGAAGTTGCTCAATATCCTCGGCGTCCAAGGCCGTGGCGGATAAATGGGCATTCAAATAACCGCTAAGCGCGTGAGTATCTGCGTCCGGGTAAACCGCCTGGTAAAGCATGGTCAGACGCGACGGCTTGGCAAAGACTCTCTGGGTTAGCAACTCCATGATTTCGTCGGTCGGCTTGCCGTGATACTTGTCGTAAAAACGTCTTAAATAAACCAGGCCTTCCTTATCCGCAAAACGTTCCAGATATTCCATGCGCCGAGGATCATCAGGGATTTCCAGCCATCGCGCTATGCCTTCCGGTTTATAAAGATGATGATAGACCAGGTCGCGCATTAACCGAACGAACACCAGATTGACCGAATCACGTAACGCATCGCGCACTGACATGATTTTAAAATTTTCATCCGGGGTGAAATTATTAAAACTATGCACGCCGCCGCCGGTATAAAAATTCTCGTAAGGACTGGCCGAGTAGCGTCGATCCAAGGCCTGGTTCAGCAAATCCTCCAGATTGACTTGTCGATTCGCACGTAACTGAGCAATAACCCAGGCCGATAAATAATCGCGCGGGTGTAATTCAATCCGGCCCAGTTCCTGCGGCGGCAGGTCCTTATATTGCTGATAAATCTCGGTAACCAGCTCCAGGTAATGTACCATCGTCCGCAGCTTGGCGGTTGAACCCAAATCCAGCCGTATGCCTTCGTTAATATCGAGCGGCTGGTCGTAATTATCGGTCTGGATGCGCAACAGATTGCCCTTTTCGCCACGCTCGAACAACATCAGGCTATAGACTATCGGAGCCAGGTCGATATTTTCATTCAGCATTCTAAAGCCCACTATGCCTGCGGCTCTGGCCTTATCGGGCTCGCTCAACTGCCGTAACGCATGGGTAACCGCTTGTTGGGTGCCGTAATCGAGTGTGGTTTTAACGGTTAAATCCAGACGGTCCAGCTCATAGTTGGACTTTACGCCCAGCGTCTTGGCAAGACGGGTGCGCAACACATTCTGGGTCTTTTGTTCGGCCATAAATTTGACCGGCATTTGATCCGACTTAGGCAAACGCACTGTAGACACCTGCAAGGCCGCATCCCGCAATGACGCTGAAATAACGCCCTGTTCCGCCAACACGCGCAAATAACTGTCGGTAAGGTTTTGCAGTGCGTTATAACCGGGGCCTAAAAGATAGGAAGGTCGTCTTTGCGACAGCAGGATACTCAACACCTGTCGGTAAGCTTTCGCCTGTTGAGGGGTAACCCGTTCGGTTGAATTGAGCGATTTCTGTCGCGTCGGTTCCCTACCGACTGCGACACTTCCGCCACCCATGGCAGTCGGACTGAGCAGTTGGTTAACCGCGTTAAAATCGGCGCCGAACCAAGCCGACAAGCCATCACCCAAACCATGCACCTCGCCTAATTTTGCAGTCGCGGCAAGCGGCATGGAATTTAAATAAGCGAGCGCGATTTGCCGTCTCATTTCACGCGTATCCGGCCCCAGCAAATAGGCGCGTATCGATGCGCTGCCCATTTGGCGAAGCTTTTCGACCATTGACTCGGTATAGCCGTCCGGCGAATGCCGGTATTTTTCCAACTGCGTCGCCAAGGTGCTGCCGCCCGGCACGTTGATGTCCGCGCCCAGTTTTCGCGCCATCATTTGTAATGCGGCAAAACCCAAGCGATCCCATTCCACCGCCGGATTAATATTTCTGTGATTTTCGTCAAGCAACTCCCGGTTTTCTATAAACAGCAAGGTGTTCAATACCAACGGCGGGATGGCATTAAAATCGGGATAACCATGAGTGGGATAAACAGCGCTGAATATAGTTCGGTTGGCTTGATCGACAATGCGAAGCCCGGCCCGGGTTTTCTCTTGATAAATGGGAAACAAGCCGTAATCATCGACCAACCGGCTCATCATCGGCGAAATAGAGGCCTGCGTGGTCACGCTATAACCTGACTTCTCCAGGCGTGCTATCTCGTCCGACAACAGCGTGTAGCCCAAGCGCTGGTCGTAAGGGCCGTGATCAGGATAACGTATCGCCGAACTATGCCCCGGCTTGAGCTCAGAACTCAATTGCTTGCTTATTGTCGACAGGTAACGCGCCTGATATTTAGAGGTCTGCACCTCTTTTTTTACCAGCGTGGTAACCGCTATTCCGATTACGATACATCCGCCCAAAACATAAAGCAGCAGTAAGCGTGAAAGCGCTCGTTTATGTATTCTCATTGCCTACAAGGATGTAGGTAAGGGGCGTGAGCAGGAGCGGAAGCTTTGCCGGACATTAACCTCAAAACGAACTCCCGGCTCTTTCATTTCGGGACTATTCAAGCATTCTGCCTTCAGTATTAACATCAAAATAATTGCATCTCTTTTTCGGTTGGAATTGTAGCCCAAGGGGCAAAATAACGAGTCCCAAATCTGTCCATCCAGTCGCATACATGTGAATTATGCAGGAATCGGAGCAATACGAGAACAGTGTACCAAGGAAAGATTAGGGATTAAACCGCGCCTCTCTGATCAACGTTATATATATTTAATTATAACCACTCGCGAGCAACAATGGTAATGGAAAGGAAGTTTGTCAATTTGGCGACACTCCCGTTTACTGGTCATTAAACTTTTACATCAAATAATTGCAACGCTACAATTAGTACAATTATCGGACGTTATTTATCCTGAAATCAACCCTTCCCGCACTGCTCATAATCACTCTTCAAGAACCGCTATGTCCGAATCTTATACCCGCTTTCGCGATATTTCCGTCAGCGAACGCATTTTAAATACCGTCTTTTTGCTAACCGTCGGACTCGGCTATCTGGTTGCCTTGGGCAATCTGTATTACACCCATCAGGGTCATGACGGCGTCGCCGGCCTATCCATTGCCGATGTAACCATTAATTATCACGGCTCGAATGACCAAACGCGCTTGGGCTCGGCCATTAACGGCATCATGGAACCTAACCTGAAATATAAAAACGACAAGGAAGTCATTTCAAAATGGATACAAGACGGTGCCGACGAACCCGATTACGACCAAAAAATCGCCCCGATATTAAATCGCGACTGCATTAAGTGTCATACGCCCGCTATCAATCCTTCCCTGCCCGATTTAACCCATTACGCAGGCGTATCCGAAGTGGCCCATAGCGGAGGCGCATCATACCCGCGTTTAATCAGGGTTTCTCATATCCATTTATTCGGCATTGCGTTTATTTTGTTTTTTATCGGCAAAATTTTCCTGCTTTGCGATATTAATGTGATCGTAAAAAGAGTTGCAGTCGTCATCCCTTTTGCCGCGATGTTATTGGATGTCCTTTCGTGGTTTATTACCAAATCCATTCCTTCATTCGCCTACGTGGTGGTTGCCAGCGGTGCGTTAATGGGAATTTCGATGGGCATGCAAATTTTGATCAGTATTTATCAGATGTGGTTTTATGCCAGGAATAAAGACTGAATCATGGTGACGAGCCCGAATTTCTCCATGAACCTGGAAAAACGAAAACCAAAAGTAGGCGACACAAAAAGCACAAAAGCTTTCCAATAGATACCAAACTGTAAGCCATCACTCACCCAAAGGGTAAATAACAATATACTGATTTCTTTCGTGCTTTTCATGGACTCACTGCGGGTTTTTAGGATGAACGGTATTGCTAGAGTTCCTCGTGTCCCTGTCGATTATGCAGGAGCAGCGTAGCGGTGCGTCGACGACCACATGAGCAAATATTTGCTCCTTCAATATCTGTATTCCCCACATCCATGTGGGTTATGCAGGAGCAATTGCCGAGTTCATGTATAATTCCGCGCCATGAGCATTATAAGAAAACTTGCATCTCAGACTGCGGTCTACGGCCTCAGCAGTATTTTCGGCCGATTCCTCAACTATCTGTTGGTGCCGCTGTACACCTATTACTTCACCGCAGCGGAATACGGGGTGGTGTCGGAGTTTTATGCCTACGCCGGATTTTTTTCCGTATTGCTGTTGTTCGGCTTTGAAACCGGCTATTTTCGGTTTCGCGATAAGGAATGCACCGGCCTCGATCTCGCCTATTCCACGGCACTGATATTCGTGGTACTGGTCAATCTGGGCTTTTTTACGCTGATATTGTTGATCAACACCCAGCTTTCGGCGGCGCTGAACTACGCCAATCATCCTGAATATGTACTGTGCTTTAGCCTGATTTTAATCCTGGATGCGATTGCCGCCATTCCGTTTGCCCGGCTGAGGGCGGAAAACAGGGCCTTCCGTTTCGCCGGCATCAAGATATTCGAAATAGGGGTAACCGTGCTGCTAAGCCTGTTTTTCATCATCTATTGCCCCAAGCTCTACGCCGCCAACCCCGAGTCATGGATAGCGCCGATCTACAACCCCGCCATAGGCATAGGCTATATTTTTATCGCCAATCTATTGGCCAGCGGCTTTAAATTTTTGCTGCTTGCCCCTCAATTAGCTGGCCTTGCCTGGGGATTTGACCGGGCATTATTCGGCCGCATGGTTCGCTATTCGTTGCCGATGGTGGTCATCGGTTTCGCCGGGATCATCAACGAAATGCTCGACCGCGTCCTGCTAAAGTACCTGCTACCTTACGATGCCCTGACCAACATGAAGATGCTGGGCATTTACAGCGCCTGTTATAAATTATCGATTCTGATGTCGCTGTTCATTCAGGCTTTCCGTTATGCGGCCGAGCCGTTTTTCTTTGCTTACGCCGGCAAAAGCGATGCCCGCCAGGTTTACGCGGTGGTGCTCAAGTTTTTTGTCATTTTCTGCGTATTTATCTTCCTGCTGGTAACCTTATTTATCGATTTCTTTAAGTACTTTGTCGGCGACGAATTCCGCGCCGGCCTTGAAGTCGTGCCGATTCTGCTGCTGGCTAATCTATGCCTAGGTATTTATATTAACCTGTCCATCTGGTATAAATTAACCGATCGTACCTTGATGGGCGCTTCGGTATCCTTAGCCGGAGCGGCGTTGACTATCGCGCTCAATATCTGGTGGATACCGCTATTCGGTTATGTCGGTTCGGCTTGGGCGACGCTGGCCTGTTACGGCAGCATGGCTATAGTCTCGTATCTGTTGGGGAGAAAATATTATCCGGTGAATTACGATGTTAAACGCGTGCTCGGTTATATCGGACTTGGCATCGGCTTGTATTTTGCTCACGGACAATTGCTGACGGCTAGCGCATGGCAGCCGTGGCTATTGGCCAGCGCATTAATGTTGATTTATGTGCTGATTACCCTGCTATGCGAAGGGCGTCAGCAACGTAGGTTGGGTTAGGCAATAGCCGTAACTCAACCTACACTCTACGAGGATTTTGTTTACAGTGAATTCTTTTTTAAGCCTCGGCAATTGCTCTACCTCCTGCATCCATGCAGTCGTCGGCAATTGCTCCTGTATTGCCCTACCCACTGCATCCATGCAGTCGACCGAACTATAAATTATGACAAATACTATGGAAGTCAAAGCACGTCTTATCGGCGGTTTTATTTTACTGCTGCTGGGTAGTTGGGTTTTACACAGCTTTCTGGCTTTGCTGGTTTGGGCTGTGGTGCTTGCCATCACCACTTGGCCGATTTATCAACGGCTGCTAGCCTCCAATGAAATACATGGCAAAGTCACTTGGGGGGCTTTGCTGCTGACTCTACTGATCGGCGCACTGATTCTTGTACCCTTGGGTTATGGCTTGAGCCGGTTGCTTGATGAGGCGCAATCACTCGGACAAATCCTGACCGAAGCGCAACATGTCGGCATCCCGCCGCCTGTCTGGCTGGAAACCATACCCATGATAGGTAACTGGGCAAAAGACACCTGGATGAATGCCTTGGGCAATCCGGTCGTCGCCAATGAGTCTTTGCACTGGCTGGGAACCGGAAGCGCCATCACTTATACCAAGGACTTCGCCAGCCAACTTTTGCACCGTTTCTTCGGTTTTTTACTGACACTGTTGGTGTTGTTCTTTGTTTATCAACACGGCACGGGGCTGAGTCAATATGTGCTGGCGACTAACCGAAAACTATTTGGCGAGACCGGCGTCCGTTACGCCATTCACGCCACAGCGGCGGTGCGCGCCACGGTCAACGGCTTGGTGCTGGTCGGCTTGGGCGAAGGCTTGCTGCTGGGCGTGGGCTATGCGTTGGCCGGATTAAGTCATCCGGCCATGCTGGGTGCGTTGACCGGTGTTTTTGCGATGATTCCGTTCGCGGCCAAACTGATTTTCGGCGCCTGTTCGTTGGTGCTGGTCGCAGAAGGACACATGGCGGCGGGAAGCTCGCTGTTTGTGTTCGGCGTAGTGGTTATCCTGCTGGCTGACAATTACGTACGTCCCAGACTAATCGGCGGCGCGGTTAAACTGCCGTTCATCTGGACACTGCTCGGCATTTTCGGCGGACTGGAAAATTTCGGTCTACTGGGCTTATTTTTAGGGCCTACGCTCATGGCGGTACTGATCTCGATCTGGCGCGACTGGGTTGCCGATATGGATAAACCGGAGACAACTGCATGGATGGAAGACGCTGAAAACGGCGCCGCACAGAAAGTAATGACCGAAGTAGAGCCAATACCAAGCGCCTCGCCAACAGAATTCGACGACGGACAATAACCCGGCTTTACCGCCTATGGCGTTTCATCATCGTTTATTGCTTTAATGATGAGGCGCTGTTGGCGACCGAACGGATTTCCTAGATTAACAATATCAAACTCACTTGAGCGTTTGGACAGAAGCACCATCAGGCCCACGCTAAGCATAAAAGCTTATAGACTGAATCCATCAAAGACCAGATAATAGTTTTTCGTTTTATGCTCATTGCCTTGAACACACACCCCTAAATCGTCGGGGAGGAAACGAAACATGAACCTCTATGATTTTCGACACAACCCGCGCAGGTCATCCATGACGCGGCGCATGACTGACAGGCGCAAGATTCCCTATCCATTCGGATCGCCGGAGTGGGTGGAAAATATAAAAAATCATTATCTGGCTTGGCCAAAATCGAATCGTCGCGATATGAGCAGACGCAGCGATGAAAGACGCGCAATTGAGCGACGGCAACAACTGCTTTCCGAACAACGCCGCTCCGAAAAAAAATATTCCCCGATTTTACTTACGCAAGAAGAAAGAAAGCTGATTGAAGACTTGTATCTGAATGATCTGGATTAGCCGAATTATTAGGACCGGGAATCACCGCTTTCCTCCTGACCTTATAAATCAAAGCGCCTACCGTTTCGGTAAAATAATAGAGGTGTTTTGACAACATCCAATTCAGCCATGAACAGCTATCCATTTAGCCCCTGCGGAAAAGACTAAGGGCGACCATCCGGTCGCCCGCAATTACTTTTTCAAATTACCCGCATGTAACCCGCATTCTTTTTTCGCCCCCGCCTCCCACCACCAACGGCCCGACCTTTCATGCTGATTGGGCAACACGGCTCGGGTGCAGGGTTCGCAACCGATACTGATAAAGCCTTTTTCGTGTAACTCGTTGTAAGGTACCTGATAGGCTTCAATATAATCCCAGACTTGCGCCGAACTCCAGTTGAGCAAGGGATTAAATTTAACCAGTTGATGCTCGGCGGTAGAAAATGCCGTGTCTATCTGCACTTCAGGAATATCTTGCCGGGTATCCAGACTTTGATCTTTGCGTTGACCGGTAATCCAGGCATCTAAATGAGCCAGTTTGCGCTTTAACGGTTCAACCTTGCGGATACCGCAACATTCCTGGTGTCCGTCCTCATAGAAACTGAACAGGCCTTTCTTTTTAACGAAGCTATCCAGTACATCCCGGTCCGGCGTCAATAATTCAATATCGATTTGGTAATGCTTTCTGACTTTTTCCATAAAACGATAAGTTTCAGGATGCAAGCGTCCGGTATCCAAAGAAAAGACCTGTATGTCTTTTCTGATCGCCAATGCCATATCGATCAGCACCACGTCTTCCGCACCGCTGAACGAAATGGCAATATTATCGAACAGCTCCAGCGCATTTTTCAGTATGACGCGCGGATTTTTTTTATCCAGCTCGGTTTGTAGTTGCTCTATATCAAATGTGGTCATCATGTGTTTTCCTTATTGCCCGCTTGTGTCACTGCTCAGTTAATCATCTATATGGGGGGCGAATTCACTCGCCAACAACCATATCAACTTAATAATAGCGACCGCGAATAGCCAAGTTACGCTTGTAAAAAATACTGCTTCAAAAAATAGTCAAACGGCATTTGCTTGTTATTTTCGATTTCCAGCTGTTTGTCATGAGATAGCGCCGCCATGTCATTAAACTGTTGCGTCTTGATCTTATCCAGTTCATTGCGCTTAAAGTACTGTCCATGTTCGATGGAAGCATTTAATGCGAAACGGGAAAACGGCCGCCTAAGCTGCGTCATCTGCTCCAATATGCGTGCAGATGCGGTTGAATCAGGATTTTCGATTAACAACTGCTGTTTTTCCAAAGCGGAACTGTAATGCTTTGCCGCATCATCCTGATCAAGAATGGCACACACCGGCTGCATGGATTCAAGAATTTCAGCCGCCCAATCTTTTAAAAGGATTTTTTGATTGTTTTTATTAAGTTCCAGCCCCGGTTTTCTGCCAAAATTGGCAACAGCCAATTGATTGGCGTTATTCACCTGTTGCTCCTGTGCTGAAGTTTTCGGACTGTCCTGCAACAAACAAGTGAGCAATAGCGCCTCAATAAAACGGGCTTTATCTTCATCGATACCGATAGGGTTAAATAAATCCAGGTCCAGCGAACGCATTTCTATGTAACGAACCCCGCGACGCTTAAGCGCCAGGGTCGGTTTTTCGCCGGACTGGGCAATTTGTTTAGGCCGCATAGTGCTGTAAAACTCGTTTTCAATCTGCAAAATATTGCTGTTCAGCTGACGGTATTCACCGTCAACCAGCGTGCCGATTTTTTCATACTCAGGATAAGGCGTGTTAATGGCCGCACTCAAACTACTGACGTAGCCGTCTATGGAGTTGTAATCAATGTTCAGATTAGCCTGGTTTTTACTCTTGTAGCCGATGTCGCTCATGCGTAACGATGTCGCATAGGGATGATAAAGCGTGCCATTATCGAACGCTTCAAATTGCGTCATCAATGCCGGGCGGCTGTTGAAGAAGTTTTTGCAGATGGCGGGCGATGCGCCGAATAAATACAGAATTAACCAGCCCATACGCTGGAAATTCCTGATTAGACCGAAATAGGCTTCGTTAATGAACTGCTCCAGGCTCAGCGGGCTGCTCTTTTCTTTATATAAAACAGGCCACAGAGCTTCCGGCACCGAATAATTAAAATGGATACCGGCAATGGACTGCATGGTTCTGCCGTAACGATGCCATAAACCGTGCCGGTAAACATGCTTCATCCTGCCTATGTTGGACGACCCGTATTCGGCGATGGGAATGCTTTCATCGCCATCAATGCCGCAGGGCATGCTTGCACCCAGCAAAATTTCATTATCCAGATGCTCATAAACAAACTGATGTATGTGATGCAAATAGTCCAGAGAATCTTTTACGTCGGCAAACGGCGGGGTAATCAATTCGATCAGGGATTCAGAATAATCCGTGGTGATATACGGATGCGTCAATGCGGAGCCTAATGTTTTGGGATGCGGCGTTTGGGCAATGAATCCGTCTTTGGATATGCGCAGGCTTTCTTTCTCAATCCCTTTAAGTCCTCCGCAAAGCAGTTGATGATGACCGCTTGCAGTAAGTCGATCCAAACGTGTTGAAAGCGCGTTATTCAAATTAGTCATAGAATGGGTACATGCCCTGTAGTCCTTATATAATCCGACCATTATAAAGGGTTTAACTGATTGAAGAAATATTATCGCGGATATGAACCTGTTTTGATTAGGCCGTTACTGGAGCGATTGGGCGCTTGCCACCGAAACAAAAAAACCAGCCTAAACATGAAAAAACAATCACAAAACCATAGCTTTTATCGCCGACAAACCTAACATATACTCTTTAATAACTGATGTTACGCAATAGCTAAGAAACTTTCACCACGAAGACACGAAGGACACGAAGGACACGAAGAAAATATAAAACTTTGTGTTCTGCGTGGTTTATCAATCAATCTGCCGGCGCCCTAATTGACTGAATATGTGGTTTCTTGCCTAAGTTGATGCGTAGGGGGAGCGGCTAAAGTCAACTCTACAACAAACAATGATGTTTCAACGTGAAAGCAATATAAAAACATGAAACTTCGTGCTCTTCGTGTCTTCGTGGTGTTGTTATCTGGCTTGCGTAACATCAGTTTATAATCTTAATATTTCTATTCTCGGATAAACCATCAGGAAGATCGTCATGTTTGAATCGGCAGAGCTTGGACACAAGATAGACAAAGTCACCTACGATATGGAAGTGCCCAAGCTGCGCGAGGCGCTGCTGGACGCACAAATGGATTTGGCAAAATCGTCCAAATTTCCGGTTATTATTTTGATTGGCGGCCTGGACGGTGCGGGACGCGGCGAGACCGTCAACTTGCTCAACGAATGGATGGACCCCCGGTTTATCCAAACTCACGGCATGGGCGAGCCGTCGGATGAGGAACTTGACCGCCCGATGATGTGGCGGTTCTGGCGCGAGCTTCCTCCCAAAGGCAGGATAGGCGTGTTTCTCGGTTCCTGGTACACCTGGCCCATTCTCAATCGCGTGACCGGTCGCACCAAGGCGGCTGAACTTGACCAGAGCATGGAACGCGCTAAACGCCTGGAAAAAATGCTGACCGACGAAGGCGCGCTGATTCTCAAGTTCTGGATGCACTTATCCAAAAACAGACAGGAAAAGCGTCTGCAACTGCTTGAGGAAAATCCGCAAACCCGCTGGCGCGTGACCGATCGCGACTGGAAACACTTCAAGCTATACGACAAGTTCAGTGTCATACATGAAAGCGTGATTCGGCACACCAGTACGGCTGAAGCGCCGTGGACCATCGTCGAGGGCTACGATCCGCACTACCGCAGCTTGACCGTAGGCAAAGTGATTCTTGACGCCATACGTAAACGCCTGGACGATGCCGACATGAAAACAGTGGAGATTATTGCGCCGCCACCGCTGCCTTCGATTGACCAGCTTAACATTCTGAAGACACTGGATCTGACCCAGAAGATTGACAAGAAAAAATTCAAGACTGACTTGGAAAAATACCAGGGCAAGCTCGCTTTGCTGACCCGCGAAGCCAAGTTTAAAAACATCACCGTAATAGCCATGTTCGAAGGCAATGATGCGGCCGGCAAGGGCGGCGCAATTCGCCGCATCACCGGCGCCCTGGATGCCCGCTGGTACAATATTATGCCGGTCGCCGCCCCTACCGAAGAAGAACGCGCTCAACCTTATTTGTGGCGCTTTTGGCGACACATTCCCCGCCGCGGACGGGTGACGATTTTCGATCGTTCCTGGTACGGTCGCGTCTTGGTCGAACGGGTTGAGGGATTCTGTTCAAAAGTAGACTGGATGCGCGCTTACAGCGAGATCAACGATTTTGAAGCACAATTGGTGCGCCACAATATTGTGGTAGTCAAATTCTGGCTCGCCATCAGTAAAGAGGAACAACTTGAGCGCTTCAATGAGCGCGAAAAAATCGGTTTCAAACGCTTCAAGATTACCGAGGACGACTGGCGCAATCGCGATAAATGGGATGAGTACGAGCATGCGGTATGCGACATGGTAGATCGCACCAGCACCGAAATTGCGCCTTGGACGCTGATAGAAGCCAATGACAAGAACTTTGCGCGCATCAAGATTTTGAAAACCTTATGCAAGCAAATTGAAGCGGCAATGCAGAAAAAATAGTCTTTAGGAAACACTGACTTCAATTTAAAAATGTGTGTCGCATGTTAACGGCCTCGCGAAGCTTGCTATCGATGACATCGGTAAAACGTTGATAGCAATCAACAAGAGAACGCACCATTTCAACAAAATAGTCGTCTTGGGCGAAAACAGCCGGATGACGCTTGCCCTCTAGCGGCAACGGAATACCGCTGTGCCGCACAAATACCATTTAATTTATATGCTTTCAGGTGAGATAATAAATCCCTTCGATAAGTTGGTCATCAGAAAGTGCATATGGATTTCTTGTAACCAAGTTAAGTTTTAATTGATTTATTTCCGCATTCTCTTTCTCATTTTCAAAATAATGATTGATTCAACAACAACAACAACAACAACAACAACCTCCACCTCATCGACAACCAAAACAGCAGTCACTTGCGCAAACTGTAACTTGGATAATTTATGCATTCCTAAAGGACTGCCACGGTCGGAAGTGGGTGAGCTCGCGCTATTGGTCAATCGAAACAATATACGTCAAAAGGGCGAGGCCATTTATCATGCCGGCAGCCCATTCAGGGGGATAATTGCCTTGCGTTCCGGCAGCGCCAAATTACTGAGTTTTGACCAAAATGGCAATGAGCTGGTCGTTGATTTTATTCTTCCTGGAGAATTGCTCGGATTTGACGGCATGGCGTCACAAATCCATAACTGCACCGCCATAGCCTTGGAGACCGTGAATTATTGCCATTTGCCGGCCTATAAAATAGAGATATTGGCCATCAACACCCCCGGCTTAAGCCAGGTGTTGCTGCAAAGATCCTGCAACCAGTTTGATGCGCAAGTACAAAAGATGATGCTAAGCCGCCGATCTGCAGAAGAGCGCGTGGCTTGCTTCATTCTGCATATTTCAGATCGCCTGAGTATACGAGGCTACTCCGAGCTGGAATTTCGCCTGAGCATGTCGCGGGAAGAAATAGGAAATTATCTGGGAATCGCGCATGAAACGGTTAGTCGAATCATTCATCTCTTTCAAGCACGGAAACTGATAGAAGTTAAATCCAAGCAATTGAAAATAACCGATAAAAAAGGGCTGTTTAGCTTCTATGCAACTTAATCGCTAAACAACCCAGACTTGCGAGGATTTAATAAACTTCCGCATAGAGCCCAACTCAGCCAGGCTTTAAGTTGGGCTCTATGCGGTCAAACGAAAACTACAGCTAAGAGGAGAAAGCCTTTTATTTTCTATAGGCTGAATTAGCGGGATCTTCAGCGATTGCTTTTGCTGTCGATTCAAACTTATCATGCTCACCGCTTTTAATCATAACCACCGTAGCAACCACGGCTAAAACAAGGCCGGCTACGTAAATCCAGAACTTATCTTTTTCTTGTACATCACTCATAGTAATTCTCCAGCTATTGATTAAGGAAAAACAGTTGACTTGCATCAACGTGCGGCTATTTAAACAAAGTGCGGGATAAAAAAATTGAGCCAGATCAATAAATGTTTATTTACTGGATTTCACCCAAAATGTAGTCCGAAAATTAAAGATGGGCTGAGACAAGGTACGAACGACGGTATGGAACAATTGCCCATTTCGGGCGACCCGTATACTAGCTGCCGTTAATGATGGGGAGGCAGTTTACTGACGGCCTGCAAATCCCAGGGAAGCGGCTCAATAGCCGCCTCCACATGTGACTCAATGCGATCGTCCAGCTCAGTAAAAAAATCGATACCGGTTTGCGCTTCTATGCTGTCAATATTGGTCACGAACTGCGCTAGCGGCTCTTTGCCGTTGACCGTTTGCGGGATTAAAAAGGCCAACGCAATAGGCGGTTTGTTTGGCGCAGCTTCTGTCATATATATTTTGTAAAACGCATCCGGTATTTCCACCGTCAAGTCTGAAGGTAACCGCTCGACTGTGCCGCTAAAAACCGGCCCGGTAATCACCCACACTTTGCCGAATAGCTTGGCAAAATGCTTTATTTCCTCTTCCTCCAAACGTTGCCATAATTGTTGGTTGAGCTTGGGTTTTTGCGGAGTGATGTTGGTCATCAAAAAACTGTCTGCCTGCCCTTCCCTGCCGTAAAGATGACTCATCGCATAATTTGGCGCCATGTGTCCGCGATCGTATCCGCTTTTTTGATAACTCTCGTGGCTGACGCGATTGATGCTGCGCCAGTCGGTTTCAAAGTGATTGGGGCGTTTTAGGGGCGGCGTATTTTCTGCGGCGGGGATCAACGCGTACTCTACCCACAACGGGTTACCGCGCAGATCCGAATAACCCAGAATAAAACCACGATTACGTAATATGCGAAACCAGGTATCGATGTTTTTAGCATCGCGGGATTGCGGTGCGCCTTGATAAAGTAACGCCGGACGGGCAATTTTAACTTCATAACCATAGCTGCCCAAGCCCAGACCGAGAACAATCAGCATCAACACAGGATGCTTACGGCTTAGGCAAAATAGTCCCAACAATAATTTAAACAGGCTTAGTGTGGGTGATTTTTTGCGCATTAACGGATGGTTATTAAAGAGTGGCGTTGGCTAGCCGCGAACGGATTAACGTTAAAACGGCTATTTGTCTTTCGCGAAAAAAGCTGTTTTTCTCAAGATTAAGCCGCCGCTTCAGCATTAGGGCTGAATAAGTAGTTATTTTTTAAACAGTGATCCAGCCATTTTTGCAGAAAATAATTTAACCGCCATTTGTAGTTCATAATTTCGCGGCTTAATCCGGGATCTTTAAAAACCTGCGCCACACCGGCACGGGCATGATCGCTTAATACTTCGGCCAACTGCGCATCCAGATAGACTCTTATCTTTACAGCGGGCGCCAGAAATTCATCCCTGTTTTTATTAATGAAGCAATGGCTAAGTTCCACGGTCATGGTATACGGCGTACGCTCAATGATTTCAAGATGCAGCGTAGTGTGATGGGGAGCGAGACCGATGGCCGTTTCTTTAAATGCCATTAAGTCCGGAATTAATTTTAGCAGCTTTTGATAGTTGGACTCGCAGACTTGTTCGAGACAGATTGATTTGTTGACCGGATTTACAAAACTCATGGCCGCTGTCAGTTTTCCCGGTAACAGGCATGGGCGCTGGCAGTTTCCCATAACACGACTTGGGCGACGTTAAAGCCGGATTGTTTAAGATGCTGATAAATCATCTTACTCAGGACTTCTGCGGTGGGATGCTCATCAAGGGCCAGGAAACGCTCCTTGTTTGCAATGAGCATGGGAATGATCGGGTCATCTTTATGCAACAGAAAATTATGATCAAGCTTCTGATCTATAAACGCTTCAACGCTGTCTCTAATATCGGAAAAATCGCAGACCATGCCTTGGTCGTTGAGTTGTTCCTGTTCTATGGAAATCGAGGCCTTAACGCTATGCCCGTGTAAATTGCGGCATTTGCCGGGGTGATTCATTAACCGGTGTCCGTAACAAAAATACACCTCTTTGGTAATCGTATACATAATAAAAATATAAGCAGTTCCGGTAATTTAAATAATGAGCGTTACCTACATGGACGTAGGCAAGGGGCGCGAGCAGGAGCGGAAGCTTTGCCTACAGGGTTGTAGGGAGCTTCAGTCCCCTTTTATGCTTTTGATGGTGGCGGCAACCTCATAGCTGCCATCGTCTTGCCGGGCACTTCTGATAACCTCGATAAAAGCGGTCATTGAGGGAGTGACCGTATTTTTGGGAATAACATTTATTTCCATTGCCTTGCCGGGATCAAAAAGCCGGTCGGCAATAAATGAAACGCCGGCGCCGCTAATTGATGAACAGCGTCCATGGTGTAATTCATCCGAACCCGCAAGTCTGTAAGTTACGTCACAGTCTATTTCCATTCGAATATAATTGCGCTTTTCATCATATTCCAACATGCTATTTCTCCGGTCAAGTTTACAGTTGTTATGCCCGCTGATCGAGTCGCATGGCCTTAACAGCAAAGTTTACTATAAAAACCCTAATAACGGGGGCATGTTTTGCCACAGCACCGTCAATTGAGCTATTCCACTGGAAATTAAGCTGAACTTATGTAATATGACGCTATCTTTCACATCTTAAATAAACAGACCTCCGAGTATTATCTAATGACTAAAGCGATCGTTTTAACCGGAATTACAACTACAGGCACACCGCATTTGGGTAATTATGTCGGCGCCATCAGACCGGCCATTGCAGCAAGCAAGGACGCGAATGTTACGCCCTTTTATTTCCTGGCCGATTATCATGCGCTGATTAAATGCCAGGAGCCGGAAAGAGTCAGGCAATCCAGCCTTGAGATTGCCGCGACATGGCTGGCTTTAGGGCTGGATACGTCGAATGCGGTTTTCTATCGGCAATCGGATGTGCCGGAAATTTTGGAACTGTCCTGGATGTTGACCTGTGTTGCGGCAAAAGGCTTGATGAACAGGGCGCATGCCTATAAGGCGGCGGTTGCAGAAAATGAGCAGGGTGGCGAGAACGATGCCGATAAGGGCATCACCATGGGCTTGTTCAGCTACCCGATCTTAATGGCAGCCGATATGCTGATGTTTAATGCCAATAAAGTTCCGGTCGGCAAGGACCAGATTCAGCATATTGAAATGGCCAGGGATCTTGCCGGGCGCTTTAATCACATTTACGGCGAACATTTTGTACTGCCGGAGGCGGTTATCGAAGAGCATGCGTCAACCTTGGCGGGTCTGGACGGACGCAAGATGAGCAAGAGTTATAACAATACCATCCCGTTATTCGAGCCGGAAAAAAAGCTAAGAAAACTCATTAACAAGATTAAAACCAATTCGTTGGAACCGGGCGAACCCAAAGACCCCGAAGGCTGCACTTTGTTCAGCATTTACCAGGCCTTTGCTACCCAAGCGGAAGTGGCTGAAATACGGCAACGCTACGCAGACGGCATCGCCTGGGGTGAAATGAAACAGGTACTTTTTGAGCACATTAATGAACACATAATTCCGGCAAGAGAACGTTATGAGGCATTGCTGCAGGCGCCGGAACATATCGAAGAACAATTGCAGGAAGGCGCTCAAAAAGCGCGTGCAGTCAGCGTGCCGTTTATGAAAGAGTTGCGCAAAGCGGTCGGGATTTCGCGAATCTCTTTGTGACACCCGTGACCTTCGGTAACTGGCTCAAGCAGTCATTAGTGCTGATCAGCCGTGCGCCGCTGCTTTGGACAGGATGCACCTTGTTCATCGGCCTGCTTTTGGGCATCGAACGGGTTTCCCTGGCACTGGGTATTTTTCTCGCGGTAACGGGTTTGTTTGTCGGCGTAGGGGTTGCAAAATATATCGACATGAAATCGTCGACAGGAACTTCGTTGAGCTTTTACCGGGCGATAGCTAAAAGCCTGCCGTTAGCCATATTAGCGGCCGTCAGCCTGGTGATTTGCTGGTTTGTGTTCCGGGTGGCCGCCAATATTTATGCGGGTGAGCCCTATAAAATCGGCTACTTCTTCTTTGACTGGGAATTGACGGCGGAGCATCTGAATAATAAATCCACGCACCAAATAGCCGGTTGGCTCTATTTGCCGGCAATAATCACGCTGCTTTTTATCCTGCTAATGCTGACTACCTTTGCAAACTGGTTCAGCTATCCGTTAATGCTGTTTAAAGACTATTCCTGGAGTCAGGCCAAACAACAAGGCAATCAGGCATCGGTCAAAAACCAGGCGGCAATGTATAAGCTACTGGCTTTTATATTTGCTGCCGCGTTCATTGGCGCCGGAATAATACCTTTGTTAACGCCTGTTTTGTATATGCTGGTTTCAACATTGATGTATGTCTCTTACAAGACTGTTTTTGAGTCGGCATGACAAACCCGGTTACAGCACTTGTCCCAGCGCAAAAGCGCCAAAATAAGTGACTATAAAATAGAACAAAGACAAGATCAGGCTGGCGAAAAAATTGATAGCTAAAACTTGCTTGATTATGTGAGCTACCACCACATAATCCCAAAATAAAAGCAGGGCCAAAAAATAATAACTTAAAGGATCCTCACTGACGGTCAGCCAGATCAACACCGGTACGACAAACAGTGCAATGATATTGGCGCAAAATATAATCGCTGTTGTCACTTGTACATAGGCGTATAAGGTCCTGTTGAGGAACAGCATGGCGCCTATAAACATAAGCATTAATACTGTCGCTATGCCGACTTCGGTAAACGCCTCTATCGGGTCGTCGGTCATGTTGGCTTGCATGAAATACTCAACAACAAAATAGAACAGCAGATTTTGTTTGAAAAAATCGACTGATCTCGGTAGCTCAAGCGGGTTATTTTTTAACCAGCATAGTGGTAAGTATTGTTTTAAAACATCCATAGTTACCCAGGGTTTTATTTTACAAACTATTTATACCGTAGCGGCTAAGTACCCCGTAGGCATGTGAATACTATTTAAAATCCGGTGAGCCGGAATGACTGGTTAAGGGTTGTCCATCATAAGTGCTGAAATTATCATTCAATAGTTGAACCAGTTCTTTGGTTTTATTGGATATCTGGGCCAAGCGAAGTTTGGTTTTTTTATTCCAGCCAACGGGTTCCGAAATCGGCAGTATCATGCGGCTGAAGGTTAGGTTTTTTTCGAAAATACCGGCTAGGTTTTCCATTAAATGAAGTTCTTTTTGCCGGGCGTTAAGTTGGCTTATGATTAATTTCGCCTGGAGCTTGCTGAAAATAATGTGCAGCGGAATCATGATGACCAACAGCGTAATGACGACTGCCGGCCCGATAATCGGGTCTAGCAAGAGCTCCAGAATGCCTGTTTGTATTTCAGCAAAAATGGCCAGGGTAGCAATAAATCCGAGTACAATCAGGCTGGAAAAGGCTGATCGATCTTTCCAGAGTCCGATGGCTTTTTTCACCTCCGGCATCACCACGTTATTAATTTCACGAATGTTTTTTTCCAGTGAATTCAACACGCGATAAGTACGGTCATACCCGACATTAGCTATGCGCTGGTCTATCAAGGCAAAGTCAGCCGAGGATTGAGGGGTAACACTGCCTTCCTGACTGGACAGGACAATAAACTGACCGGTATTTAATCCCAATCCGGCAAGTTTTCTTTGCCATGAAGAGATGATCTCGCTGTTTGTAGTCGAACTCAGCATGGTTGCCGGCCTGTCTATCAGATAAACAAATTTATTGGAATCCTGATGGAGGGTGATGCTTTCTATGACTTCATCAACCAGCGGCGATGTTGAATCAAAGATATCGGTAAAAATTAACACCAGATCGGAGTTCTCAATAGTATGTTTTGCTAACAGCGATGTAACCGGATTGGAGGGGGCGGCACTGATATTCGGCGTATCGATGAAAAGCTTGCTCTTCAGGCGGTCGCTATTGAGTGTCTTCAATTCCAGGTAAGAATTAATGCGATCCCCTTCACCTTCTTGCTGTTGCTCGATTTTACTGCTGATTTGATAAAACGGGAACCGGTGGTCTACGTCCAGCGCTGTGCCGGGCAAGGTTGCCGGGTTGGACTGATTGTTATGCAGCAAGACAGTAAACTTATGACTGGATGTTTGAATGCCCGAAAACAAATTATCCGAGCCCAGATAATTATTAATAAACCTGGATTTGGCCGTTGAATTACCGCCAATCAAACTGATTATTGGCCACCATGAGTTTTTACTGGCAGTCGTTTCATCCATTTCGATGAGCCCCAAATCGAATTCAACTTGATCGAGCTCCTGAAAGACTTTTGACGCTTTCAATAATACCGGATTGTCAGCGGCGAAGTGTTTTTCAAGGGTAAGCAGGTATTTGCTTGCTGTCTTTTCAGTCATCAGTTTGACACCTTATTTGTTATATTTTTATGGATTAAGGGGTAACGAAGTATACACCTAGAATGGGACAGTAATACAAAAAAACAAGAGGGATAATAAGGCGTTTTACGACTGTAAAATGAAAAAATGTTGAGTAAATATTGTTCTTTTCATACTCAAATCAGGTGAGTTTATAGTATATTGGGCGTTGATTAACGAGCCTTGTAAACGTGTTTAAAAATAAAATGATGAATGTGAAGAGTCTGATTGTTCTTCGAAGCTTAGCGGCGCTTGCTATTGCCGCGTTAATATCCGGCTGTGCTGTTCCGTTTTTTAGTGGGTATGGCGCAAACGGCCAGTCACGTGAAGACTTTGAGCATCACGTGGAAGAGGTTTTCAAGCTGCAAAATCGAATGACCAGCGAAGTGATGATGATGTTGGAAAGCGACGAGGTTAAAAAACCGGAGGCCTTACTGCAGGCTGAGCAACATATGCAACAAATCTGCGCCGATCTTAACGAATATGTTTCTCGTGACATTGACGGTTTAAGCACCGGGCTTTTTTTGCGTCGGCGGGTTGAGAAATCAGCTATCGACTGCGAGCAAGCGGCCATGGCGATCAAACCGCTGTTGAAGCCTTAGCGTATCAACGGCGGTCAGTCGGTTACGGCGTCAAAACCGTATTTTGCGCGGGCTTGCTGTTATCGGTTTCGGGATAGTCCAACGTGTAATGCAAACCACGACTTTCCTTGCGCTGCTGTGCGCAACGAATGATTAATTCGGCGACAATAACCAGATTGCGCAATTCCAGCAAATCACTGGTAACACGGAAGTTACCGTAATATTCGGCAATTTCCTTTTTAAGCAATTCCACGCGATTCATTGCCCGGCTTAAGCGTTTATCGGTTCTGACGATACCGACATAGTCCCACATAAAACGGCGCAGCTCCTCCCAGTTGTGAGAAACAACCACTTCTTCATCGGAATCGCCGACTTGCGACTCATCCCAATCGGGGATAGGCGGTGGCGGCGAAATGCCGGACAATTTCTGCAAAATATCCTCGCTGGCCCGTTCTGCAAACACCAGGCATTCCAGTAACGAGTTACTGGCCATGCGATTGGCGCCGTGCAGGCCGGTACAAGCAACCTCGCCTATCGCATAGAGATTGGCGATGTCGGTACGCGCATAACTGTCGGTTAACACACCGCCGCAGGTATAATGCGCGGCCGGAACCACAGGAATAGGCTGCTTGGTGATGTCGATGTCAAACTCAAGACACTGCTGGTAAATCGTCGGAAAATGCTCGCGTATGAACTGTTCCGGTTTGTGGCTAATATCCAGATAAACGCAGTCTATGCCGCGTTTTTTCATTTCATGATCGATGGCTCGGGCCACAATATCCCGAGGCGCCAATTCCTCTCTCGGATCGAAATGCTGCATAAAAGACGAGCCGTCCGGCAAGATTAACTTACCGCCCTCGCCTCTTACCGCTTCACTGATCAAAAAAGAATGTGCGTGCGGATGATAAAGACAAGTCGGGTGGAATTGCATGAATTCCATATTGCTGACGCGACAGCCTGCGCGCCAAGCCAAAGCTATGCCGTCACCGGTTGAGCTTTGCGGATTGGTGCTGTAAAGATAAGCCTTGCTTGCGCCGCCTGTTGCCAAAACCACGACGCGAGCCGTTATCGTCCGAACCTCCTGCTTTTTTGAATCCAAAACATAGGCCCCCAAAATCCGTTTGTCGCCTTCCCTGGAATCGGTAATTAACTCCACCACATTATGGTGTTCGAACAGATCGATATTCGCATGTTCCTGAGCGCGTTCAATCAGCGACAGCGACACCGCCTTACCCGTTGCATCGGCGGTATGCACGATGCGGCGGTGAGAATGTCCGCCTTCCTTGTTTAAATGCAGCTTTATTTCCCCGGATGCGGTCTGCTCCTCGGTAAAAATCACACCCTGCTCCCTCAGCCAGTCTATCGAACTTTTGCCGTGCGTGACGGTCAGCCTGACAATTTCAGGATCGCAAAGCCCGGCACCAGCATCCAGCGTATCTTCAATATGCGACTCGATAGAATCATCGGCACCGAAAACCGCGGATATGCCGCCTTGCGCATAATAGGTGCTACCCGCCGTCAAGGCGAATTTTGACAGGACCGCAATTCGCATTGAATGATCCGCCAGCTTAAGCGCCAAGCTTAGGCCCGCGCCGCCGCTGCCGATAATAAGGACGTCGTAATTTTGGGAATAAGGCATTAGATTAGAGGTAGTGAACTGGACAAATGAGAGAAAGCTTATAGTACTAACACGCTTAGTTGCTGTTAATGGATAATAAAGCTTTTTAGTGTGATAGCAATTTTTTTTATATCGCTATCCAGATATATTTTGTCTCTGTTACTATCAAGACTAGCGAGTACTACAGCCTTAAAAATAGGACAGAACTTTTCTGGAAAGCTATATCTATTACCTTGGCTGTTATTTTTAACATAAGTTATTTTATTAATGATATTAAATGGAGGTTTTTATGTTCCAGAAAATTAAGTGGTGTTTTTTTCTGATCGTTTTGTTTAATCAAAACGCGTTAGCACAATTACCGGATTTTACCGAAATGGTAAAAACCAACGGGATTGCCGTGGTCAACATCAGCACCACGCAAAAAGCGCCACCAGAGGCTGAAAACGCCCCTGAAGAACCGCAGCTACCGGAGGGAATGCCTCCTGAAATGGAAGAGTTTTTTAAACGCTTTCTCAATGAACAGGGCGGCGGCTATGTGCCAAGGGATACTACGTCATTAGGCTCGGGTTTTGTTATTTCCCCGGATGGTTACGTGCTAACCAATAGTCATGTGGTAAAAGATGCCGATGAAATCGTAGTCAAATTATCCGACCGCCGGGAACTGTTAGCTAAAGTGATCGGCACCGATGCACGCACCGATGTCGCCTTATTAAAAGTCGATGCCAAAGACTTGCCCGCCGTTACCATCGGTAATCCGAACAAGCTCCAGGTCGGCGAGTGGGTACTGGCGATCGGTTCCCCATTTGGATTTGAGCAATCCGTGACGGCCGGCATTGTCAGCGCCAAAGGCCGCAGCCTGCCCGGCGGGAATTATGTGCCGTTTATACAAACCGACGTCGCCATAAATCCGGGCAATTCAGGCGGACCGCTGTTTAATATGGAAGGCAAAGTCGTTGGCATAAACTCCCAGATTTACAGCCGTACCGGCGGTTTTATGGGACTTTCATTCGCCATCCCCATGGATGTAGTGATGAATGTCGTCGACCAAATAAAAGCTACCGGTAAAGCGGCGCATGGCTGGCTAGGCGTCCAAATACAGGATGTCACGCGGGAACTGGCCGAATCATTCGGCATGAAAAAACCGCAGGGCGCGTTGGTTTCCAAAGTGCTGCCCGACAGTCCTGCCGAAAAAGCCGGATTACAGATTGGCGATATTATTACCGAATTTAACGGTCAGCAGATTGAAACCTCGGGTGACTTACCGCCCATGGTAGGCATAACGCCCATCAATGATAAAGCCACCTTAAAAATCATCCGGCAAGGCGAGACTAAAACCCTCGACTTTAAAGTCGGACTTTTGCCGGATGAAGCGGATAAATTGGCAGAAGCTAAAACCGCGCCAAAACTCCCCCATAACCGGCTGGGCGTTAACGTCATTGACTTAACCGATGCGCAAAGAGAAACCTTGCAGATTGCCAAAAACGGCGTGTTAGTTCAGGACGTTGCCAAGGGCACTGCCAAGGATGCCGGAATTCAGCGTGGCGATGTGATCTTACGCATTCAGAACAATGTCGTGCGCGATGCGGCTGATTTTGAAAAAATAGTCACAAAACTCGCTGCCGGTAAATCAGTCGCCATTTTAATACAGCGTCAAGGCAGCCCGGTGTTTCTGGCAATTAAAGTGGAAAAATAACTGACCTCGCCCAATAGTTAAGGCGTTTTTACCACGAAGATCGTGAAGCTTTATTGTTCATGGTCTTCGTGGTTTTTTATGTGGCTTGCGTAACATCAGTCAGCGTATAGGACATGCTGAATACAGTGAAGCGCAATATCAAGCTCCACAGTGCTGATTCATCGCCAAATGAATTGAGTTATTAACGCTTGCCGGATTTTCTCTGTATATAGTTTGGCAGGGTGAAATAGAAAGTAGCGCCTTTTCCAGGTTGGCTATTGCAATGCAACGTTCCATTATGGGCTTCGATCAGCGAACGACTGATGGATAACCCCATGCCCATACCGTCGGCCTTGGTGGTGTAAAAAGGCGTCAATATTTTTTGCCGTTGATCTTGATCAAGGCCCGGCCCATTGTCCTTCACCTCGACCCGTACGCCATTATTGAGAGCCAATCGACTATTAACGGTTAACTGGCGCTGCTGTTTTGCGGATAAGTTTTGCAAGGCTTCAACGCTGTTCCGGATCAGGT
>Ga0208120_100026_pt1 | contig 66755 bp, 61 predicted proteins | sample LakWasMet52_LOW8_2_FD_183888 | JGI IMG/M metagenome (GOLD analysis project Ga0208120, IMG submission 183888) | Freshwater sediment methanotrophic microbial communities from Lake Washington under simulated oxygen tension - Sediment Metagenome... | ecosystem: Environmental > Aquatic > Freshwater >...
TGGCAAATGACTTTGCCCATTCACGGATCTGCGGCTCCAAATTCAAGGCATGCTGTACGCTGCCGGCCAATTGGCGCAAGGCAGTTAAATGTTCCTGCTCGGCTTCGCTATCCAGTAAGCCACGTTGTTTTGCCAGTGTCGCGGCCAGAGTGAACAAAGCCACCAGTTGAGTAGTGAAAGCTTTGGTGGAAGCTACGCCGATTTCCGCTCCTGCACGGGTGTAGAACACCAGCTGCGAGGCTCTTGGAATGGCGCTCTCCTGCACGTTGCAGATTGCCAGCGTCAGGTTTTGCCCTAAAGACTTCGCATGTTTCAGCGCTTCCATCGTATCCAGCGTTTCGCCTGACTGTGAAATCGTCACAATCAACTGCTTTGGATTAGGCACAGATTCACGGTAGCGGTATTCACTGGCAATCTCCACATTCGTCGGCAATTTTGCAATGCTTTCCAGCCAGTATTTAGCGGTAAGCGCTGCGTAATAGCTGGTGCCGGCGGCCAATATTAAAATGCTGTCTACCTGCTTGAATATATCGCTGGCGGCATCTCCAAATAGTGCAGGGGAAAAGCTGTTATCGTCAATCAGCGCTTCGATGGTATCGGTCAATGCACGCGGCTGCTCATGAATCTCTTTTTGCATAAAGTGCGCATAAGGCCCCAGCTCCATGCTGGCAAGCGACACATCGCTCATATGGATTTTACGGCTTACTTCTTTGCCATCACGGCCAAAGATCGTCACGCCATCGCGGCGGATATCAGCCACATCGCCATCTTCCAGATAAATCACTTTACGTGTCACTGACAGCACAGCTGATACATCAGATGCGATAAAGTTTTCACCTTCACCCAAACCGAGCAACAACGGGCAACCCAGACGCGCTGTCACCATATGCTCAGGCTCTTTAACGGAAATCACACTGATAGCAAAGGCGCCAGTCAGCTCACTCACGGCTTTTTGTGTAGCAGCCAATAGCGTTAAATCTTTGTGATAGTAATGAATCAGGTGCGCGATGACTTCAGTATCGGTTTGTGAGGCGAACTCATAGCCCAGTGCTTTCAAACGTGTGCGCTGTTCATCATGATTTTCAATGATGCCGTTATGCACTACAGCCAGCTCATTTTTTGATACATGCGGATGTGCGTTGCTTTCAGTTACGCCGCCATGTGTTGCCCAGCGCGTATGGCCGATACCGACTAGGCCGCTTAACTTAACTTCATTGGCTTTATCGGTCATATTAGACACACGCCCCACGGCGCGCACACGCTCAATGCCAGAGCCATTTAGTACAGCGACACCGGCTGAGTCATAGCCGCGATATTCTAGACGGCTTAAGCCTTCAATCAGCGTTGAAACCACGTTTCTATTTGCTACTGCACCTACAATGCCACACATATTGTTTAGTCTTTCTTATAGCGTTACTTTTTAATTTTTTGTGGTCGTTTCCAACCGGCAACTGATTTCTGCTCTTTGGCACGGCACAAAGTCAGCTGATCCGCAGGAGCGTCTTTAGTAATGGTTGAGCCAGCGGCAATCGTTGCGCCACGGCCTATCGTCACCGGTGCGATTAACTGTGAATCTGAACCGATGAATGCATCATCCTCAATCACGGTTCTGAATTTATTGGCGCCATCATAGTTGCAGGTAATGGTTCCGGCGCCGATATTGACGTTTTTACCTACAGTACTATCACCCACATAACTCAGGTGGTTAATCTTGCTGCCCGCATCCACCTGCGCATTTTTGAGTTCCACAAAATTGCCGATATGCGTATCCGCTGCCAAGGTTGTACCTGGGCGCAGGCGAGCAAACGGACCGATACGTGCATTCTCACCGATCTGTGTATCATCGATATGTGTGAAAGGTGCAATCTGTGTACCGGCTGCAATTACCGCATTTTTAATCACGCAATTTGCCGCAATTTTGACGTTGTCGCCCAGCGTTACTTTGCCTTCAAATACACAATTCACATCAATCTCGACATCGCGACCGCAACTTAATGTACCGCGTACATCCAAACGGGCTGGGTCTCTTAATGTAACGCCCTGCTGTAACAGCTTATTTGCGATTCGGCTTTGATGCACACGCTCAATTTGTGCTAAATCTGTTTTTGAATTGATACCGGTCACAGACCACTCATCCGTGGTGATTTCAGCGACCACATCGACCTTATCTTTAACCGCTAGTGCGACGATGTCGGTTAAGTAATATTCACCCTGTGCATTGTTATTGGTTAATTGCGATAGCCATTTTACTAAGTGCGCATTCGGCATCGCCATGATGCCGGTATTCACTTCAGTAATTTTATGCTGTTCCTCGGTCGCATCCTTATGCTCAACAATCGCGGTCACACCAAACATGGCATTGCGCACGATGCGACCATAACCTGTTGGGTCTGCTTTGTTGAAAGAAAGTATGGCTAATTTATTATCAGCCTGCTCAAGCAGTTTCTTGCATGCACTTGCATCTATCAACGGTACATCGCCCAGCAAAATAAGCGTGTCGGCATCAGCATCCAAATGTGGTACCGCCTGCTGCACCGCATGGCCAGTACCGTGCTGTTCCGCCTGATTTACCCAGATAATATCTTCATGTGCATAAGCCTGTTTTACTGTTTCACCACCAAAACCATACACGACGATGATTTTATGCGGATTTAGCGATTTAGCGCACTCAATCACTTGTCCCAAAATTGGCTTGGCGCCAACCGTGTGTAAAACTTTGGGTAAATTAGAATGCATGCGCGTACCTTTACCCGCAGCCAGAATGACGATATTTAATTTGCTCATGATTGTTTTAATGATGTGCTGTTATAGCCTATGTATTTATAGCTAAAGTATAACAAAAAAGGCAGCCGAGGCTGCCTTTTTGCTTTTATTACCAACTTCTTCGCTACATTTAGTGCGTTTTTTTGCGTAAGCGCTCGATTGTTTGAATCTGTGCAACCGCCTCAGACAACTCAGCTTGCGCCGTTGCATAATCAATATCTGAAGTTCTGTTTTTCAGCGCTTCTTCTGCGGCTTCTTTAGCTGCAATTGCTTTCGCTTCATCCAGATCATGACCACGCACCGCTGTATCGGCTAAAACTGTAATTACACCAGGCTGCACTTCCAGCATGCCACCTGAAATAAAAATCAGCGTTTCTTCCGCTACGTTAGCTTGTTTGATACGCAAAGCACCAGGCTTGATGGTAGTAATCATAGGCGCGTGATTTGGAAACAAACCCACTTCACCGGCACTTGCAGGTGCAACCACAAACTCAGCTTCACCTGAGAATATGCTTGCCTCTGCACTAACTACATCAATATGAACAGTATTTGCCATTTTTTTTCCTTAAAGCGTTAACTAATTAACCCAGTAAAACCTAATCTAGGTGAAACTTAGTTAAGAGTCTTGGCTTTCTCAACAGCTTCCTCGATACCACCAACCATGTAGAAAGCTTGCTCTGGCAAGTGGTCGTATTCACCGGCAACAATCGCTTTAAAGCCTTTGATTGTTTCTTTCAATGGCACGTATTTACCAGGCGCGCCGGTAAACACTTCAGCAACGTGGAATGGTTGTGACAAGAAACGTTGGATTTTACGTGCACGGCCAACAGCCAATTTATCTTCTGGTGACAACTCGTCCATACCCAGAATCGCGATAATGTCACGCAACTCTTTGTAGCGTTGCAATGTTTGCTGTACTGAACGTGCAACTGAGTAGTGCTCTTCACCAACCACTAATGGGTCTAATTGACGTGATGTTGAATCCAATGGGTCTACCGCTGGGTAGATACCTAAAGAAGCAATGTCACGTGACAACACAACTGTTGAGTCCAAATGCTGGAATGTTGTCGCTGGTGATGGGTCAGTCAAGTCATCCGCAGGTACGTAAACCGCTTGGATAGAAGTAATAGAACCAGTTTTAGTTGAAGTAATACGCTCTTGCAAACGGCCCATTTCGTCAGCCAGAGTAGGTTGGTAACCTACAGCTGAAGGCATACGGCCTAACAAAGCTGATACTTCAGTACCGGCCAATGTGTAACGGTAGATGTTGTCAACGAAGAACAACACGTCACGGCCTTCGTCACGGAATTTCTCAGCCATTGTCAAACCTGACAAAGCTACGCGTAAACGGTTGCCTGGTGGTTCGTTCATTTGACCAAACACCATCGCTACTTTTGATTCTTTCATGTCGTCAAGTTTAATAACGCCAGCTTCTGCCATTTCATGGTAGAAGTCGTTACCTTCACGAGTACGCTCACCCACACCTGCAAACACTGATAAACCTGAGTGTTGTTTAGCGATGTTGTTAATCAGTTCCAGCATGTTAACGGTTTTACCTACACCAGCACCACCGAACAGACCAACTTTACCACCCTTAGCGAATGGGCAAACCAGGTCAATCACTTTAATACCTGTTTCTAACAGGTCTACAGATGGAGATAACTCTTCAAATGTAGGTGCTTTTTGGTGAATTGAACGGCGCTCGTCACACTCGATAGGACCAGCCTCATCGATTGGGCGACCCAACACGTCCATGATACGGCCCAAAGTACCTGTACCAACCGGCACTTGAATTTGTGCGCCTGTTGATTTGAATGCTGTACCGCGTGCCAGACCATCAGATGAGCCCATGGCAATAGTACGCACAATGCCGTCACCTAATTGTTGTTGCACTTCCAATGTCAAACCAGCTTCCGCTTGGCTTGATGCGTCATCAATAATCAACGCTTCAAACACTTTTGGCATTTGATCACGTGGGAACTCAACGTCCACCACAGCGCCAATACATTGCACTACTTTACCAATATTTGCTGTACTCATCTTTTTTCCTCGACTCAAACGTACTGTTAGTCAGATATTACTTTAATTAAATTCTTTATCGCCTATGAAACTGCAGCAGCACCACCAACGATCTCTGAGATCTCTTTGGTAATTGCAGCTTGACGCGCTTTGTTGTAAACCAGTTTCAATTCACCGATCACGTTCTTCGCATTGTCTGATGCTGACTTCATCGCAACCATACGTGATGATTGTTCAGATGCCATGTTCTCTGACACTGCGTTATAAACCAATGATTCAATATAACGCACCATTAACTGATCAATCACCGGCTGTGCTTCAGGCTCGTAGATGTAATCCCAATGGCCTTTAGCTGCACCGATCTCAAGCGCACTCTTAACCACTGCACTGGCACTCAACTCTTCAGCTTTTTCAGCAGTAGGGTGTGTACCCAGACGCTCAGCTGTCAATGGCAGCAATTGCTCAATGACTGGCTCTTGCTTCATGGTGTTGATAAAGCGTGTGTAGCAGATATGCAGCTGGTCGATTTCACCGGTTGTATAAGCATCCAGCATCACTTTAATGGTACCGATCAGTGTTTCCAGATGCGGCACATCACCCAAACCGATAATGTGCGATTTCACATTAGCACCAACACGATTCATGAAACCGTAGCCTTTGTTACCAATCGCGCTTACAGACAATTTTTTGCCTTCTGACTCCCAGGTTTTCATCTGGTTAACAGTTAAACGCAATACGTTGGTATTCAGGCCACCACACAGACCCTTATCAGAGCTAACGATAATAATGCCAATATTCTTAACATCATCACGTTTCATCAAGAAAGGGTGCTTGTATTCTGAATGCGCCAGTGAAAGGTGAGCTGCCACATTGCGAATTTTCTCAGCGTATGGACGTGATGCACGCATTCTGTCCTGCGCTTTACGCATTTTAGAAGCGGCCACCATTTCCATCGCCTTGGTGATCTTGCGTGTATTTTCTACACTCTTGATCTTGGTTCTAATTTCTTTACTACCAGCCATATATTTTCCTAAAAAAGCATAGTCCTAATAGTTAGATATTAGTAAGCAGTTGTCGCTTTGAAGTCTTGAATTGCAGCATCAAGCGCTTTTTCGTTATCGCCGCTTAAGTCTTTGCTTGTTTCAATCGCGTCAGCTAATGCTTTGTATTTAGAAGCGATGAAGCCGTGCAATTTACCTTCAAATGCCAATACTTTGTTGGTTGGAACATCGTCAAAGTAACCTTTGTTCGCTGCAAACAAGGTAATCGCCATGTTTGATACGCTTAAAGGTGCATATTGAGCTTGTTTCATCAACTCGGTAAACATACGACCGCGGTCCAATTGTTTACGTGTTGCTTCATCCAAATCAGATGCGAACTGCGCGAACGCTGCCAATTCACGGTATTGAGCTAAAGCCAGACGTACACCGCCGCCCAATTTCTTGATAACTTTAGTTTGCGCTGCACCACCTACGCGAGACACTGAAATACCAGCGTTGATCGCAGGACGGATACCGGCGTTGAACAAGTCAGTTTCCAGGAAGATCTGACCGTCAGTAATAGAAATCACGTTGGTTGGAACGAATGCAGAAACGTCACCGGCTGCAGTTTCAATCACTGGCAATGCAGTCAATGAACCGGTTTTACCTTTTACAGCACCGTTAGTGAATTTTTCTACATACTCTTCGTTTACACGAGCAGCACGCTCTAACAAACGTGAGTGGATATAGAACACGTCACCTGGGTAAGCTTCACGGCCTGGTGGACGACGTAACAGCAATGAAATTTGACGGTAAGCAATCGCTTGTTTAGTCAAATCATCATAAACGATCAATGCATCTTCACCGCGGTCACGGAAGTATTCACCCATGGTACAGCCAGCGTATGGAGCCAGGAATTGCAATGCTGCTGAATCAGAAGCTGCTGCTGCAACAACAATGGTGTAAGCCATTGCGCCGTTTTCTTCAAGCTTGCGCACCACGTTAGCGATAGTTGAAGCCTTTTGGCCAATCGCAACGTAGATACAGGTCATGTTTTGACCTTTTTGGTTGATGATCGCATCAACTGCAACCGCTGTTTTACCTGTTTGACGGTCACCAATGATCAACTCACGTTGGCCACGGCCAACTGGAACCATAGAGTCAACTGATTTCAAACCTGTTTGCACTGGTTGTGAAACTGATTTACGCGCAATAACGCCAGGAGCAACTTTTTCAATTTTGTCAGTCATCTTGGCGTTAACTGGACCTTTGCCGTCGATAGGCTGACCCAATGCGTTAACAACACGGCCAATCAGTTCTGGGCCAACTGGCACTTCCAGAATACGGCCGGTACATTTACATACGTCGCCTTCTGTAATGTGTTCGTAGTCACCCAATACCACAGCACCCACTGAGTCACGCTCAAGGTTAAGTGCCAAACCGAATGTATTGCCCGGGAATTCGATCATCTCGCCTGACATCACGTTTGAAAGACCGTGAATACGAACGATACCGTCAGTTACTGAAATTACTGTACCTTGGGTACGCGCTTCAGCACTGGTCGAAAAATTTTCTAATCTGCTTTTAATCAGTTCACTGATTTCTGATGTAGATAACTGCATTCCTAAACTCCTATAATTTTTTCTGGCTGTGCCTTACGCCGTAAGCGAATACGCTAAATTTTGTAACTGGCCTTTGATGGATGCGTCTATTACGGTATCGCCAACAATAATCTTGATGCCACCGATAATTTCTGGATCTACAGAAACACTGGCTTCAATTTTCTTGCCGAATTTTGCTTCTAGGCGCTTTACCAAGTCTTTGGTTTCTGCCGCGCTGATTTTAGTTGCTGCAATAATTTGCGCATCCAAGGTACCTTCGTCTTGCGCTTTCAAAGCTTCAAATGCGCTAAAAATTTCAGGCAAAATGGATAAACGACCATACTCAACCAAAACTTTGACAAGATTTTGTCCATTTTCGTTAAGATTATCGCCACACACCTTCAAGAACGTTGCTTGCAGATCGCTGCTCACTACTTTCGGGTCTTGAATATAAGCCTTGATTTGCTCATTATCTGCAACTGCAGCAGCAAAACCCAACATCTCAGACCATTTGCTGAGTGCATTTTGCTCGCGGCCTAATTTATAGGCTGCTACAGCATAAGGCCTTGCGATGGTTGATATTTCAGCCATGTGATTTTCCTTTAGCCTTAAAGTTCTGCTGCGAGTTTAGCTAACAATTCGCTATGTGCTTTTGCGTCAATTTCTTTACGCAAGATTTTTTCAGCACCTGCAATTGCCAATGTAGAAACTTGCGCACGTAAACCTTCTTTTGCACGGTTAACTTCTTGGTCAATTTCAGCTTTAGCGCCAGCGATAATACGATCACCTTCAACTTTGGCATTACCTTTAGCTTCTTCGATGATTTGTGTGCCGCGTTTTTCAGCTTGCGCAATAATTTCGCTCGCCTTTTGTTTAGCCTCAGTCAAGGTCACTTCTGATTTTTTAGCAGCGACTTCCAAGGCACTTCTGCCGTCTGCTGCTGCTGCCAAACCATCCGCGATTTCTTTTTGGCGCGCTTCAATAGCTTTCAAGAGCGGCGGCCAAACGAATTTCACTGTGAACCAAATCAACACAGCAAATGCGATAGCTTGTGCGATAAGTGTAAAGTTAATGTTCATTTTTGATCCATGTTGTTAATCATAAAAGCACTAGTCATCAAACATTTGTTCAATGACTAGTTTGCTTAATTTTGCTAATTATTTAGCAACTACGCTCAATAATGGGTTAGCAAATGCAAACATCATTGCAAGACCAACACCGATAATGAATGACGCGTCGATCAAACCTAACAGCAAGAACACTTTACCTTGCAAAGCTGGGATCATTTCTGGTTGGCGTGCAGCGCCTTCCAGGAAGCTAGCACACATAATACCGATACCGATACAAGCACCAGCAGCGCCCAAACCAATAATTAAACCAATACCAACGCCTGTGTAGGCTTGAATCAATGCTAATGCATCCATGTTATTACCCTCTCAAAAAATTAAACTTACAATCAAACTACAACTAAAAATAAAACTACTAAAACTGTACTGCTTAAAACCTAAATCTTTTAATGTGACTCATGCGCCATAGCTAAATACACAACAGTCAGCATCATGAAAATAAACGCTTGCAACGCTACAATCAGAATGTGGAAGATTGACCAGCCAGCACCCAGAATTGCACCAGCAATAGTGCCTGTTACGCCTGTTGCAGCCCATAGCCCCAACAGCAAGAAGATAACCTCACCAGCGTACATATTACCGAACAGACGCAATGAGTGTGAAAGTGGTTTTGAAACGTATTCGATCATATTGAACAGAAAGTTAGCCACAAATAACAATGGGCTTAAAATCAAACCAACCAGACCCATGAAGCTTTTTGGCTTAAACAGCTTAGCAGAACCAAATGGGGCACAAAACAACTCATGAACAAAGCCGCCAAGGCCTTTCGCTTTAATTGCGAAGAAAATCATCAAGATCCATACAGTAAGCGCCAACGCAAATGTAGTATTAATGTCTGAAGTAGGTACCGCACGCCATTTAGCATGCTCACCACCAAAGAATGAAACGATACCTGCAACCCAGTCAACCGGCAGAAAGTCCATGGAGTTCATTGCGAACACCCATAAAAAAACCGTCAATGCAGTTGGAGCGATGAAACTGTGACGGTTGCCGTGGAAAATATTTCTTACCTGGTCATCAATAAAGCTGAAAACCAACTCTACAAATGCCTGACCTTTACCAGGTACGCCAGATGTAGCTTTACGCGCCGCCAGCCAAATCAGACCCATTACAATCAAACCAAGCGCTACAGACATCACAAATGTATCTACGTGCAAGGTCCAAAAACCAGCACTTTCGTTAATTGGATGTGCATTAAAACTTAGGTGATGCTCAATATAACCTGAAGGGGTAAGAGCGTGTTCAGCGTGTTGTGCGTTATCTGCGTGTTCTGTAGCCATAATCCAATATTTTCTAAAACAATTGTTTAAATTACACGTTTAACTTACTGAGGGCTGCGCCGGAAAACAGGGCTGCAGCCGCCAAACCTGCAATCAGTGCAAATGGCACCAATTGCTTAAAAACCACAAAAGTGATTAACAGAAAAACTATTATCACTAGAATTTTTACTGCTTCAGCTTTGAGCAAATTGATCAAAATTGCAGAAGCATCACTTTTATTCTTACTGCGTCTGGCAATTACTGATGCTGCATACGCACCAACTATCACACTAGCGCCACCTAAAATTGCTGATACCCCTGCATTTAAGCCAGCTAAAATTAGCGCAACTACAGCAACGGCAGCGGTAGCAATACCCTGGATTTTAAGCATTTTACTAAAAACATCTGTTGTATTTGATGCTGACAATGACTTAAACCCAGTTAATTTAAACACTATTTATTATTTACAAACGCGTGAAATTTATCTTTTGCGTTCAATTACAGACTTGCTTGTATTTTGCTTTAGGCAGCAAAGACCGCGATTTTGAATTATTAGCACTTTTTAGTCAAGGGTTAAGTGAAGTAAATTAAACACTTAGCGCAAAAATGCTTGGCTAACTCCAATCCACCTGCGTGCTATCCATTGTTATATAAACGCCCGACAACTATGTAGCGCAATATTTTAGCGCGATATTCTTGCGATAATTTCATCCAACTGATCAAGGCTGGCATAACTGATTTTTAATGTACCAGCGCCATTTGCACCGACTTTGATTGTTACCGCTGCACCTAATTTATCACTAAGACTTTCCTGCAGGCGCAAAATATCCTGACTGGCATTGTTTGTTTTGGCAACTGACTGCCCGACTTTTACCGCTGGCTTATCATGCTCACCATTATGTTTTTTAACTAGGCTCTCAGCCTCACGAACTGACAAACCACTATAAACAATCTGCTCCGCCATGAGCACTTGCTGCGCACCATCCAAACCAACCAACGCACGTGCATGCCCCATATCCAATTTACCGTGCATCAGCATATCCTGCACATGCGCACTCAAGGTTAACAAACGCAACAGGTTTGATACCGCAACACGCGAGCGACCAACGGCTGCTGCCGCTTTTTCATGCGTCATCGCGAATTCATCAATCAAACGTTTGATACCTTGCGCTTCTTCTAACGGATTCAGGTTTTCACGTTGAATATTCTCGATTAGCGCCATTGCCAGCGCTGCTTCATCAGCAATCTCACGCACCAATACCGGCACTTCTTTTAAACCAGCAATCTGGCTCGCGCGCCAGCGGCGTTCACCGGCAATGATTTCGTAATGCTCATCAGATAACTGACGCACCAGAATCGGCTGCATAATACCTTGTGCTTTAATAGAGTCAGCCAAAGTTTGTAGTGCGGCATCATCCATATAGCTACGTGGCTGATATTTGCCTGGCTGCAATTGCTCAACCTTAAGCATCATGAGCGAATCAGCCTCGCCTACGCTACCCATATCTCCCGCGAGAAGGGCGTCTAAGCCGCGCCCCAAACCTTTTAATTTAGCCATGTTTTTTCTCTTTGCGTGTGTTTTCTTTATCAGTAATTTCTTGTGCCAATTCCATATAGGCAACAGCGCCTTTAGAGCTTTTATCGTAATTCAGCACTGGCACACCATAGCTCGGCGCCTCCGCCAAACGAATATTGCGCGGAATCACTGTTTTATAGACTTTATCGCCAAAATGGTCGATTAGCTGAGCTGACACTTGCTGCGCCAACATGTTGCGGTTATCAAACAAAGTACGCAGCAGACCTTCAATCTCCAAGGTTGGGTTCAAATGCGCACGTACTTTTTTAATTGTATTCACTAAATCCGACAAACCCTCTAACGCATAATATTCACACTGCATCGGAATCATCACCGCATTAGCAGCAGTAAGCGCATTTACCGTTACCAGATTAAGGGCAGGGGGGCAGTCCAGCAGTACAAAATCATAATCACCGCTTATTTTTGCAATCGCTGCCTTTAATCGGTTCTCACGTGCCAGCTCATTTACCAGCTCAACCTCTGCACCGGCTAACTCGCGATTCGAAGGCGCAATATCAAAACCGCCTTTCTCGCTCCTTACCACAACGTCTTTAAGTGACTTTTCATCTAGCAACACATGATAAATACTCGCTTTAAGATGCGCCTTATCAATACCGCTGCCTGTGCTGGCATTGCCTTGCGGATCCAGGTCTATCAATAACACACGCTTACCCAAGCTTGCCAGGCTTGCTGCCAAATTAACGCAGGTTGTGGTTTTACCCACACCGCCTTTTTGATTGGTAATTGCTAATATTTTCATGTTATTTTTCTTTAGCTTTCAGTATTACGACGATGATTTACTAAGCCTGCTTCAAAACAATCAGATGCCGCTCTGCGTCCAGCCCGGCCACTTTTAGTACTTTTATATCTACTGGCTGAATACCGCTCTTATCAAACTCATGCTGCGGAATTGTGCCTTTCATCGCCAGCCATTTTCCATCATCTGCAAGCAAATGCTTGGTCAGCCTTACAAACAAACCGATTTCCGAAAATGCACGCGAGGTAATCACATCAAACTTCTCCGGCATATCCTTGCTTGGCACTTCCTGCTCTTCAATACGGCCATGTATCACGTTAAAATTAGCTAAACCCAATTGCGCTTTTGCCTGCCGCATAAAGCTTACTTTTTTCTGCACCGCATCAATCGCCGTTACCTGCAATTCAGGTAAGCAGATTGCCAGCGGAATACTAGGCAAACCAGCACCAGCGCCCACATCAAGTAAGCGCTTACAATCAATATGAGGCAGCACAGACAAGCTATCCAGAATATGCAGCGTTACCATTTCCAAGGGTTCACGCACGGCTGTCAGGTTATGTACCTGATTCCATTTATAGATCAGCGCAACATAATCCAATAGCTTTTGCTGCTGCTCGGCGCTGACTTTCAACCCCATTTCCTGCAAACCAGTTTCTAACTTGGCGCGTAACTGCGCTACTGCCTCCGGCTTCAGGTTGGCTGGCATGTTGTTATTTGGACTACTTTTTAAACCAGGCGCACTCATGCCGCATTCCCCACATCGTTACCCGTATCATTTACATTAACGCCGTTCAGATTAACTGCTTTTACACGTGACTTACGTTTTAAGTACACCAGCAATAATGAAATTGCTGCTGGTGTAATGCCGGAAATACGGCTGGCCTGACCTATGGTTTCAGGTTTATGTGCATTCAATTTTTGTTGCGCTTCGATCGGCAATCCGTGAATCTCACGATAATCCAGATCATTCGGCAATTTGGTATTTTCCTGGCCGCGACTGCGTGCAACTTCATCAATCTGGCGGTCGATATAGCCCTGGTATTTTGCGGCGATTTCCACCTGCTCACGCACGGCGGGCTCCACCTCACCCAAACCTAGCTCACCCAATGACAGCACTTGCTCATAGCTCACTTCCGGGCGACGCAACAACTCAAACAAGCTATATTCATGCTCCAGCGGCTTGCCAAAAACGGATTGCATCAGTTCGGCACTTAAATTGGCCGGCTGTACAAAAGTCTTTTTCAAACGTTCCTGCTCACGCGCCACTGCCTCTTGCTTGCGGCTGAACGCTTCCCAGCGCACATCATCCACCAAACCTAATTTACGACCAATTTCGGTCAGGCGCATATCCGCGTTGTCTTCCCTGAGTTGCAGCCTGTATTCTGCTCTAGAAGTAAACATACGGTATGGCTCACTCACACCGCGCGTAATCAGGTCATCTACCAGCACCCCTAAATACGCTTCATCGCGGGCAGGGCACCAACCTTCCTTACCTTGCGCATACAAACCGGCATTAGCGCCTGCGAGCAAACCTTGTGCAGCGGCCTCTTCATAACCTGTAGTGCCGTTGATTTGACCAGCAAAAAACAGACCTTGAATCGCTTTGGTTTCCAGCGAGCTTTTTAAAGCACGCGGATCATAGTAATCATATTCAATTGCATAACCGGGGCGCAGAATGTGTGCATTCTCCAAACCCTTAACAGAGCGCACTAACGCCAACTGAATATCGAACGGTAAACTGGTAGAAATACCGTTCGGGTAAATCTCATTAGTGGTTAAGCCTTCTGGCTCTAAAAAAATCTGATGCGACTCTTTATCGGCAAAGCGATGGATTTTATCTTCCACACTTGGGCAATAACGCGGACCCACGCCTTCAATCACACCGGTGTACATAGGCGAGCGGTCTAAACCACTACGGATAATGTCATGCGTGCGCTCATTGGTATGCGTGATCCAGCACGGAAGTTGGGCAGGATGCTGCGCCGCATTACCCAAGAATGAAAACACAGGTACCGGATCGTCACCGGGCTGCACAGTCATCACGCTGTAATCAATAGTGCGGCCATCAATACGCGGCGGCGTACCGGTTTTTAAACGACCGGCTGGTAAGCCAATTTCACGTAGACGCGCTGCCAAGGAAATAGAAGGAGGGTCGCCGGCACGGCCAGCACTGTAGTTTTTTAAACCCACATGTACCAACCCACCCAAAAACGTACCTGCAGTAAGTACTACAGATTTTGAAGAAAAACGCAGACCTAATTGTGTCACCACACCGGCCGCACGTTCACCCTCTAAAATAATGTCATCCACTGCCTGCTGAAACAGCCAGAGGTTTTCCTGATTTTCAAGCTTGTGGCGAATAGCAGCTTTATATAAAACACGGTCAGCTTGCGCACGTGTTGCACGCACAGCAGGCCCTTTGCTGGAGTTCAAAATACGGAACTGGATACCACCTTCATCCGTAGCGGCTGCCATAGCACCGCCCAGCGCATCAACCTCTTTAACCAAGTGGCCTTTACCAATACCACCGATGCTAGGGTTACAGGACATTTGCCCCAGAGTTTCAATGTTATGCGTAAGCAATAAGGTTTTTTGCCCCATGCGTGCAGCCGCAAGCGCAGCTTCGGTACCAGCGTGCCCTCCGCCAACAACAATTACATCAAAAATATCAGGAAAATTCATGTTTTAACCACTAAAAATCTATAAAGCCAAGAGTATGAAAGTTTAACGCAATATGGTTACAAGGTCATGTAAAACGATGTTTTAAATGACTGTTTCACGTGAAACAACCGCCTAATTACAACAATGAAACAATTTCTTAACAAAATTTGCATAAAATGTATTCCAATAACTTTACGGCGCGTTAAATTGGTTTAGAATTGACGGGTTGCAATTACCAACTACCCGATACGTTTTACTAAAGCTGGTATCTTTATTCACACTACGGAGAATTAAATGAAAAACTTAAGTATTGTTTTGGCTGCCTTGTTAGGCCTTGCTGCATTCTCAGCTCAAGCTGATGTAGAAAATGCAGTTAAACTGGAGAAAAAATACCAATCATTCGCTAAAACTGCCAACCCAGAATATAGTGGCCCATCAGCTGTTGACGGCAAACTGTTCTTCAACCGTAAGATCAAAGGCGCAAACGGCAAAGAAACAGCATGTGCATCATGCCATACACAAAACCCAGCTAACGACGGCAAACACATCGTTACCGGTAAGAAAATCGCTCCATTATCACCAAACGTAAATTTCAAACGTTTTGCTGATGTTGATAAAGTTGAAGAAAACTTTACAAAACACTGTAACGAAGTTATCGGTGCTGATTGTACAGCCGCTGAAAAAGCAAATTACATCGCTTACCTGTTAACTGAAAAAACACCTACAGCTAAAAAATAATCATTAGCTCGCAAGTTAAGATTTACAGGTTGAACTAGCAATAGAATTCAACACCGTAAGTCAGCAGCAAATTAAAAGCAGTGTTTCACGTGAAACACTGCTTTTTTTACGCCCATCCTCATGTAGGAGCGACGACCCAGTCGCGAAGAGTCACGGAGAATTACGGCATTAATCGCGACGGGGTCGTCGCTCCTACAATTATTTTCTAACCTTTTTCACCCAAGCCACACTCGGTAGCCGGGTAGGGTGGGCAGATTCCTGCCCACGCGTAAAACATTGCTTACATTGGTGGGCAACTTGTTGCCCACCCTACATCATTGCTTCCGCGTTTTTCTGGTTTTTTCTACCGCGGGCAGCAAACTAGTAATCGCCTGATAACGCTCAAACAAAAACGCCACCCGTGCCGCATCAGTACTGGCACCTTTGTAACCGTAAGCTGCATCTACGGCTTTATCCAGCGCCTGATGTGCCTTGAGCAGATTGGCCGGCATGGTCAGCGGGTCGTACAGGTCAGCCAGCGAAGCCTGCGGATGTGCGGCGCGTACATCCAGCACCGCTTGCGCGGCAGCCTCTATACTTTCGCGTTGTTTTTCGCTAGGCGAAGGCCATGGGAAGTTGTTATAAACAATACCAGCTGAGTACTGATAATCACTTTTCAAACGCCCAGATAAAGCGCGAGTCCAACCCATGTGCATACTTGAGCAGAGTAAACCAAAAGCATATAAACCAGCACCTTCAACGGTATAAAGCTTATTGCTTGCAACAACATTTACAGGCAAGTATGCAATTGGCATAAACTTACGGCGCTCTGATGAAACCTCTGGTAAAGCTAAGTAATCGCTTTTAGGCTGTCTATCTGTTTGAAACTCACTAGGCATCACTGCCCAGTTACGCGTATTCTGGTCTGTACTTGCCAAACGCATTTTTCTTACCGCATCTATACGCGCCATCACATGAGGCATTTGGCGCAATGCCTGCGGGCTAGTTTCTTTTAACCATAAACAATAACGTCCATTACCATTTATCAATTCTTCCGAACCTATGTAAGGACGGATATATTGCTCCGCAGCAGGTTCGTTTATCAGCAACTCTGCGTATTCAGCCTTGGTAAGTATCAAGTTTCCACCATCAGCCGGTTTACTACCATAGGTCATTTCAGGCACATTACAAATTGGCCTACGAGCTTTTTCAATAATTAAATCTGGTGCATCCACCAAATACGGATTTATGTTGCCCACTTTCACTGCATGCGGCTCGCCCTTGATATCCTCATATTCATAAATGATTTTATTCGGTACATCCTGCAAACCAAAACCCACAATCACGCAATGCACGGCGGCTTTGCCGCGTGCTTCGTTGCTCCAGCTAAAGGTGCGGTGGGCGAAGTGAATCTTGATGCCTTGCGCCAGCATCCAGCTCCACAGCACACCTACCTGTTCACCTTGGGTGATGCTATTGGTAGAAACAAAGGCCGCCTTAATTCTCCCTCCCTCTTTAAGAGGGAGGGCTGGGGTGGGGGTAAGATGTAACGGCGCGGGGGTAGAATGTAACGGCACAGAAGTATCCACCATTACACCCCCATCCCCACCTTCCCCCTGCATGGGGAAGGAGTTACCTGCTGCCATATAGCGCGCCGCCTTGATATACCAGGCCGCAACAAAATCCAGCAAACCAGCATTTTTAATATCACCGCACACCAGTTGCATATCTGCTTTTTGTGCGGCTGATTGATTGCTCTTACCCAAAAACGGCGGGTTACCCAACACATAACTGCAGCGCTCCGGCGGCAGCACTGTTGCCCAATCTGTTTGCAAGGCATTGGCGCACACAATATGCGGTGTGGCTTTTAGCGGGATACGTGCAAAGTAGGCACCAAACTCTACCGAGATTTTCATGTTCATCTGGTGGTCGGTGAGCCATAACGCTACCTGTGCGATTTGCGCGGGAAACTCTTCAATCTCTATACCGTAAAACTGATCTACATCGATATTAATCAATGTTTGCACATCCAGCACCTGCTGGCCGCTCTCGCGTGAAGCGCGCAAAACTTCCAGCTCCAGCAGGCGCAGCTCGCGGTAGGTAATGACCAAAAAGTTGCCGCAGCCGCAGGCCGGGTCTAAAAACGTTAAGTTACGCAGCTTTTTGTGAAACTCAAACAGGCGGTTTTTATTGCCTTTTATTTTCTCAAACTCTGCCCATAACGCATCTAAAAACAAAGGCTTAATCAGCTTTAGAATGTTTTCTTCACTGGTGTAGTGCGCACCCAGATTACGCCGCGCGTCACTATCCATAATGCTCTGAAACAGGCTACCGAAGATAGCAGGGGAGATCAAACTCCAGTCCAGCGCACACAAATCCAGCAACGCCTCGCGCATTTTGCTATCAAACTGTGCCGGCGGCAGCGGCTCTTCAAAAAGCTTACCGTTCACATACGGAAAGTCTTTCAGGCTTTCATCCAGATTAGTCAGGCGTTTTTCCGGCGCCTGATTTAACACATAAAACAAACTAGCAAGGTGATGCGCCAGGTCACTGCCATCTTCACTGGTCTTGGTTTCTATATATTCCTGAAACAGGCGTTTTTCAAAAATAGTGGTATCTTCTGCAAATAGGCAAAACAGCAAGCGCACCAGATAAACCTCCAGCACATGCCCTGTGTAACCTACGGCCTTAAGCGCATCATGCAGCTTGCCCATGCGCTCGGCTGCTTTTATATTGATGGGGTCTTGCGCCTTGATAACCTGCGTTTGGTAACCAGCTATAAAGCCAAAGGATTTAACGTTTTGATACAGGTCTTTAAGCTGAAATTCCACAACATTTTGCGTTTGCAGATCATGCAGTTGAAAACGCTGAAAGTCACACACCAGCACATAACGCGGGATGTCGCGCTCCTTGATACCGGAAAAATAATCCATGGCCTGATCATATGCACGGCCTAGATCCTTACCGCTGGATTTCATTTCAACCAGTAAAATACCCGGCCAGAACAAGTCTACATAGCCATACTTTACATTGGCATCTGCACTATCGCGACCATAACCGGCATACTTTTTAACGGCATGCTCGAACGTAGCCACACGTTTATTGGTAATGCCAAAAACTTCAAAGAAACCAAGAAGAAAGGGCTTGGCCTGACTATCTTCATTAGCTGCATCTTGCCATTCTTTAGAAAAAGCATTGGCGCGAGATTTTATTTCATTCCAGGAGAGTGCCATGTTGTGTGCTTAAAGTTTTTATTATTGGTAAAAGTATACACCGTGATGAATATGTTTCACGTGAAACAATACAACTATAACCAACCTTTGGATAACAATAATTTACTCTATGCAAAGTATTAAGAGTTATTATTGACAGGTGTAACCGTGGATGCCTATAGTATGAATAACGAAAACGCAATTCCACCACGCTTCACCAATGAAATCAATGACGAGGAGAATCTAAATGGCAGGTAAATTTGAATTAAAAGCGGCAAAAAATGGGCAATTTCACTTCAACCTATTAGCGAGTAATGGTCAGGTTATTTTGCAATCTGAGATGTATGATTCTAAAGCCAGTGCGCAGAACGGTATTGCCTCTATCCAGAAAAATGCAGCAGATGATGCACGTTATGAGCGTTTGGTTTCAAAATCAAACAAACCATACTTTGTGCTAAAGGCCGCTAATCACCAAATAATTGGTCAAAGCCAGCAATATGAAAGTGAAGCAGCGCGCGATAACGGCATTGAATCCGTCAAGAAAAATGCTCCTGAAGGAACAATTATCGATCTAACTGCTTAAATTTAATCAATATTTAAGCTATAAAAAAGCCGCACACAATGCGGCTTTTTTTATTATTTTCCAATGCAAAACTTGCTAAATATCTCACCCAACAGATCATCCGGCGTAAATTCACCGGTGATACTACCGAGTGATTCTTGCGCCAGGCGCAACTCCTCTGCCACCAATTCAGCCGAATTGATTTGGCTAGCCGCAAATTGCAGATGCGCCTCAACTTCAGCCAAGGCTTGCAAGTGTCTGGCACGCGCCATAAAAACACCTTCAGAATTGTTTTGGTAACCAGCCAATTTTAATAATTGCGATTTGAGCAGACCAATACCGGCACCGGTTTTTGCTGACAGATAAATATGTGTTGCCTGATCTTTTTCTGTAATTATTGCCGGTTCTTGAGTCACATCAATTTTATTATGTACCCAAATTTTGGCGATTTCTTGCGGCAACCTAGCTAAAATCGATTTTTCTGTTTCAGTAATACCGTGAGCTGCATCTATCAATAATAATGCGATATTTGCCGTTTCTGTGGCTCGCCAAGTTCTGGCAATTCCAAATTTTTCCACTTCATCGTCAGTTTCACGCAATCCGGCAGTATCAATAATGTGCAATGGCACACCGTTAATCTGAATCGCATTTTTAATAGTGTCTCGTGTAGTACCAGCAATTGAAGTAACAATCGCGATTTCTTCACCGGCAAGCTGATTCATCAAACTGGATTTACCAACATTAGGCTGGCCGACCAAAACGACATTAATGCCTTCGCGCAATAAACTGCCTTGTTTGGCTTTGGCGAAAACTGAAACCATCTCAGCAATAATGGCCGCCAGCTTTTCACCGACTCGCCCCTGCGTAATGAAATCAATTTCTTCTTCAGGAAAATCCAGACACGCCTCAACATACATGCGCAAATCTATTAGCTTTAACAACAGAGCATTGATTCGCTGTGAAAACTCACCGGACAAAGAACGCACCGCACTTTTAGCGGCCTCCACCGTAGCAGCACTAATTACATCAGCTACTGCCTCGGCCTGTGCCAAGTCCATCTTGTCATTCAAATATGCACGGCGGGTAAACTCACCCGGCTCGGCCTGACGTGCACCCAGAGTGATACAGCGTGCCAGCAAAATCTGCATGAGTGCAGTGCCGCCGTGCGCCTGTAGTTCAAGCACATCTTCGCCGGTGTAGGAATTAGGGTTTGGGTAGAAAATTGCGATGCCGCGATCGATCAAATCGCCATTCGCTTGTTTGAAATCGAGATAAGCTGCATGCCGCGGAGCAGGGCAATGACCCAGAATCTCAGTAGCAATAAGCTTGCTTAGCGGGCCAGAAACCCTGACAACGCCTATGCCACCAGCGCCACTAGCAGTGGCGATAGCAGCAATCGTATCCATAGAATTAGTGGTGCTCACCAGACTTTTTAACGTGACCTTGTTTTTTAGCTAAGCTATCGGCATGGATCATTTTATTCACATACCATTGCTGAGCGATAGACAACACGTTATTTACCAGCCAGTACAACACCAGACCAGCCGGGAAGAAAAAGAAGAATACACTAAACACTACCGGCATCCAGGTCATAATCTTCGCCTGCATCGGGTCGGTTGGCTTAGGGTTAAGTCTGGTTTGGATAAGCATGGTCGCGCCCATGAGAATCGGCAGAATGTAGTAAGGATCAATCGCTGATAAGTCTTTAATCCAGCCAAAAAATGGTGCATGACGTAACTCAACAGAGCCTAACAATACCCAGTAAAGTGCAATGAAAACAGGCACTTGGATCAGGATTGGAAAACAACCACCCATAGGATTGATTTTCTCTTTTTTGTAAAGATCCATCATCGCCATTTGCATTTTTTGGCGGTCATCACCAAATTTCTCTTTCATTGACTGCAAACGTGGTGCTAACTCGCGCATTTGCGCCATGCTACGGTAACCTGAGGCAGAGAGCTTAAAGAATGCAGCTTTAATCAACAGGGTAAGCAGGATAATTGCCACGCCCCAGTTTTGTACCAATGAATGAATTTTTGAAAGCAGCCAGAACAGCGGTGAGGCAATCACTGTCAGCCAGCCGTAGTCTACAGTGTACTCAAGGCCTGGCGCAGTTGCATGCAAATCATGCTTGGTTTGTGGACCTGAGAATAAACGTGCCGGTACCGTTAAACTTGCGCCTGGGGCAATAGTACCCAAAGTGCTTTTAGTACCAATACGATAGATGTTGTCGCTCAGTTTATCTGTATAGAATTTATGTTCCAGACCGTCTTTTGGAATCCACGCACTTACAAAATAATGTTGCAACAGACCAACCCAGCCATCTTTAGACGTGATGTTGAGTGGCTCTTTTGCCATATCTTTAAACGCCAGTTTTTTGAATTTTGTTGCCTCGGTGTAATAAGAACCACCAGTGAAGGTCGGCATTAATGCAGAACCTTGGTTAGATTCGCTATCATGCACGATCTGGTAGTAAACAGTTGGTGTAATTGCTACAGGAGTGCCGTTTTTGATTTCATAAGTTACATCAATATCATAACGATTGCGATGGAAAGTATAAATCTTATCAACAGTTACACCATTATTAACCCAGCTTAGACGCACTTGTAAAGCATCCTGGCCTTCAACCATTTGATAGCTAGTTGCAGTACTGGTAAATACTGCATTGTGTGAAGGTAGATCTGCGCCAATCAAACCGCTTTGCGCCACATAAATCATTGGTTTAGCTGCATCATCCAGCAAAACAAAGTTTGCTTTCTCATCATCAGAAGCACGATGCTTGAGCAGTTCTAATCTGCGTAAATCACCACCAACTGTTTCAATATCTGCTTTAAACAAGTCTGTAGTAACCGAGATACGCTGACCGCTGAGTAATTTATAGTCGCCATTAACCGGCAAGTCAGAAGGGCTTGCTATTGCTGCTACTGGATTTTGATTGGTTACTGAAGGAACTGCAGTAACTTGAGAAACGGTAGTTTCAGCAGGCGCATGCTGACGCTGCCAAGCATCCCACAACATCAAAATAGACATAGAAAATATTACAAATAAAACTAAACGTCTTGTATCCATAATGTTTTTTGGCGATCTTTTATTAAATTTAAAAATGTATTCTAAGGAATCGGGTCATGGCCGCCTGCACACCAGGGATGGCAGCGTAGCAAGCGGTGAACAGTATAGTAGGAGCCACGAACTGCTCCATGTTTTTGAAGAGCTTCTACAGCGTATTGTGAGCATGTAGGATAAAAACGGCACTGCTGACCAAAAAAAGGGCTTAATACCAATTGATAGGCTTTAACAATCCAAATCAGTATGCGTGCCATCATAATTATCACCACTTATTGTATCTATTCATTAACCTGTGTTTGTGTCACGGTTGCGGTTAATGGTAACTGCTGTTGTGTGCGCTGATTTATTTTTGCAATCAACGTTTCAAACTCTTGTTTAATTTGAATAAAATCTTCTTTTTCAAATTTTTTCTGTACACGAACCACTAAATCAACAGGATTAATATCATGTTGCTGAACTCTAAAAAACTCACGCAAAACACGTCGCATATAATTTCTATGTACCGCCAGCTTTGCGATTTTTTTACCCACCACCAACCCCATACGCGGATGTGCAGCAATATTAGGCTGATAGTGTACTGCTAAAAACTTTGCGGAAATGCGTTTGCGGAAATTAAAAACGGATGAAAATTCATCCGTTTTAATCAGCTTAGCTTGTTTTGTAAATCTAAGCGTAGGCACTGTTATCAATATAATTGTTTAAACTTTAAAGATAATGCAGCGATATAAAAATAAAGCTCCCAAGGAGCTTTACTATTAAAGACCTAAGCGTGAACGACCTTTAGCACGACGAGCTGCAATCACAGCACGACCGCCTTTAGTTTTCATGCGAACTAAAAAGCCATGTGTACGTGCACGACGTGTTTTAGATGGTTGATATGTACGTTTCATGTAATTCTCCGGCTAGCAAAATGCTATAAAGGGCGTTATTAAACCCGATAACGTGCTCTTTTGTCAATGTTTATTTAGATTTTACGGCTTTAATTCACCGGGGTTTAACCTACAGAAACATATATTAACAAATTGTTGAATTGGCTGTGGATAAGTTCTCCCAAAACGGCTAGAATGGAACGCTTAGCGACACAAAATAATATCTTAAAAAATTAATATTTTTTAAATAAAAACAATAACTTAAATAACTCACGCCAGATAATGACGATATGGGTTAAGGTAAATAGTAACTGATGGAAAATTTTTGGCCTGCTTGTCTCAGCCGTTTAGAGAGTGAGCTTTCTGCTCAGCAATTTAACACCTGGATCAAACCACTTCAAGCTGGAATTGATGGTGATACAGTGCGAATTTGTGCGCCTAACCGTTTTGTAATGCAATGGGTAAAAGACCGTTTTCTTAAAAAAATAGAGCTTTTCGCCGAGGAGTTAAATCTCCCGAGTATGAAAATTGAATTCATAGTAGGTGAAACAAGCACTAAAAATACAAACTCAACCAATATTTCTAAAAAAAGTGATGGAAATATTGATGTCAGCAACAAATATAATATTGACGATGATGAACTGAAAACTTCATTAGAGCGTAATGTTAAAGCTAATCTAGCCAAAGCTCTTAATTCAACATCCAGTAAAAATTCTATTGGTTCAAAAACCAATAATCATAAAAAACCTGAAGATTCAGGGCTTAACCCTAGCTTTAATTTTAGCAATTACGTAACCGGCCGCGCTAATCAATTAGCGCGCGCGGCTGCAATACAGGTGGCAGAAAACCCAGGTGCTGCATACAACCCTCTTTTTATCTATGGTGGTGTAGGTTTGGGCAAGACCCATTTACTGCAAGCCATAGGCAATGAATTAAAACAACACAACCCGGATGCAAAAATTCGTTATTTACATGCTGAACGTTATGTTTCAGATGTTGTAAAAGCTTATGAACATAAAGCTTTTGATGAATTCAAACGTCAATATCATTCACTGGATTTGTTGCTGATTGATGATATTCAGTTCTTTGCTAAAAAAACGCGTACTCAGGAAGAGTTTTTTTATGCATTTAACTCTTTAATTGAAGCTAAAAAACAAATCGTTATCACCTGTGACACTTATCCAAAAGAAATCGCAGATGTAGATGAGCGCTTGCGTACACGTTTTAGTTGGGGGTTAACCGTTGCTGTTGAGCCACCTGAACTTGAAATGCGCGTTGCTATTCTGTTAAAAAAAGCTGAAGCTGTAAATTTAAATCTACCTGAAGATGTTGCGTTTTTTATTGCCAAACAAATTCGATCCAGTGTACGTGAACTGGAAGGGGCGCTTAACCGTATTATTGCTATGGCTAAATTTACCGGTCATGCCATTGATGTACACCTAGCTAAAGATGCTCTACGTGATTTAATTGCGGTTCGCGGTAGACAAGTCACTATGGAAAATATACAAAAGACCGTAGCTGATTATTACAAAATTAAAGTAGCGGAAATGTACAGTAAAAAACGTACACGTAACTTTGCCCGCCCTAGACAAATAGCAATGGCATTATCACGTGAATTAACTAATCATAGCTTTCCAGAGATTGGCGAGGCTTTTGGTGGCAGGCATCACACCACCGTAATGCACGCATGTGATGAAATTGATCAATTAAGACAAAATGACCCGACAATTGCCAGAGATATTGGATTTTTAGTACAAGTAATTAGAGGGTAATGTAAGTACTTATTCATTAATTTTACTAAATAAAAGTTAAGGATAAGTTGTGGATAAAATTAGGATAAGGTTGTGTTTAAGTAAAAGCTGAAAATTACTCAACAAACTACCCACAATAGATTATGTATTTACCAAGATAAATGAAGTTGATTTAAACTGCTGATTTAAAATAAAAATAATCAGTTATACACAAAAAGATGCACTATTATTATTGTTATTATTTATATATATATTATTTAGGTTATAAAGATGAATATTCAAATCAACCGTGAAACATTATTAAAACCGTTAACTTCGGTTACAAGTATTGTAGAAAAAAGACATACATTGCCCATATTGTCTAATTTATTGCTGGAGGTTAAACAAAATAAAATCCATCTCACGGCAACAGATTTAGAAATGCAAATTTCATTAGCTGTAGAAAGTGCTACAGCGGGTGATTTTTCTACAACAATATCAGCTAAAAAATTACTCGATATTTGCAGATCATTACCTGATAGCTCCGATATTAATATGGCTACCAACGAGAGCCGTATTACAGTTAAAGCTGGAAAAAGTCGTTTTAACTTACAAACATTGCCAGCTGCTGATTATCCGGTGATGACTAAAACTACCAGTCAGGCTACTTTGGTAAGTATTGGCCAGGGACAATTAAAAGATTTGCTCAAACAAGTTGAGTTTGCAATGGCACAACAGGATATTCGTTATTATTTGAATGGTTTGTTATTTGAAGTAACAGCTAACCGTTTGAATATTGTAGGTACTGATGGCCATCGCTTGAGTTTTACATCAACAGAATTAAAACAAAACTATGAAAAACAGGAAGTTATCCTACCGAGAAAAACAGTTATTGAGTTAATTAAATTACTGGATGATGGTGAGGATGATGTAAATATAGAAATTTCCAGTAATCAGGTGAATTTTAGTTTTGGTAATATCAAATTAATTTCTAAAGTGATAGATGGAAAATTTCCGGATTACAACCGTGTTATACCAACAGGCCACAAAAATACATTTTCAATAGAGCGTTTAAATATTTTATTGGCAATGCAGCGTGCTTCTATTTTATCAAATGAAAAATATCGTGGCATTCGTATGGTGTTAGCTAATAATAATCTTAAATTAATCAGTACCAATAGTGATCAGGAAGAAGCAGAAGAAGAACTGGAAATTGATTACAATGGCGATAGTTTAGATATAGGTTTTAATGTTACTTATTTGATAGATGTATTAAATAATACAAATAGTGATCAAGTAACATTTTCATTTGCAGATGCAAATAGTAGTTGCTTGATTACCGTTCCTACAAATACGGATTATAAATATGTAGTAATGCCTATGCGTATATAAGCTAGGTATGTGTTTCACGTGAAACAAAATTTTAATAAAACAATGTAAAGACTAAATGGCATGACTGATAAACAAGTAACATCACCTGAATACGATTCATCAAGTATTAAAATTCTTGAAGGGTTAGATGCGGTACGTAAACGTCCGGGTATGTATATTGGCGATACGTCTGACGGCTCCGGTTTACACCATATGGTGTTTGAGGTGTTGGATAACGCAATTGATGAAGCTTTAGCTGGTCATTGTGATGACATTAAAGTGATTATCCACCCGGATAACAGCGTTAGTGTGGCTGATAATGGCCGCGGTATTCCTACAGATATTAAATATGATGATATTAAAGCGGTAAAACGCTCGGCAGCAGAAATTGTAATGACAGAATTACATGCTGGCGGAAAATTTGACCAAAACTCTTACAAGGTTTCCGGTGGCTTGCATGGTGTGGGTGTTTCAGTTGTAAATGCGCTGTCTGATTGGCTTAAATTAAAAATTTATCGTAATGGTAAAGTGCATCAAATGGAATTCCGTCGTGGAGAAGCAGTTGCGCCACTGGCAGAAACAGGAACAACAGATAAAAAAGGTACTGAAGTTCACTTTTTGGCTTCAGTAGAAACGTTTATTTTAGTGGAGTATCACTTTGAAATTTTAGCTAAACGTATTCGTGAACTTTCGTTCTTGAATAATGGCGTTAAAATTGAGTTGATTGATCAGCGTAACGGCAAAAGCGAAAACTTTGCATATTCAGGTGGTGTAAAAGGGTTTGTGGAATACATGAACCGTACAAAAACCGTGCTGCATCCTAAAACTTTCTATGCAATGGGCGAAAAAGATGGCATGACCATTGAAGTTGCCATGCAATGGAATGATTCATACTCAGAAACGGTGCAGTGTTTTACCAATAATATTCCGCAGCGCGATGGCGGTACCCATTTAACTGGTTTACGTACCGCAATGACCCGTACTTTGAATCAATACATCGAGCAAAGTGAAATTGCAAAAAAAGCCAAGGTAGAAACAACTGGCGATGATATGCGCGAAGGTATTACCTGTGTATTATCAGTCAAAGTGCCTGATCCAAAATTCTCATCACAAACTAAAGATAAACTGGTTTCCAGTGAAGTGCAGCCAGTGGTACAAGAGGTGGTTTCGGCAAAACTGGCTGAGTTCTTACAAGAGAATCCAGCAGATGCCAAAATAATCTGCGGTAAAGTGGTTGAGGCAGCACGTGCGCGCGAAGCAGCGCGTAAGGCACGCGACATTACCCGTCGTAAAGGTGTAATGGATACGATGGGTTTACCAGGCAAGTTGGCGGATTGTCAGGAGAAAGATCCGGCATTATGCGAAATTTATCTGGTCGAGGGTGACTCTGCGGGCGGTTCAGCCAAACAAGGCCGTGATCGTAAAAATCAGGCTATTTTGCCGCTTAAGGGTAAGATTTTAAACGTAGAAAAAGCACGTTTTGATAAATTACTTGGCTCTCAAGAAATTGCGACTCTAATTACGGCATTAGGTACAGGCATCGGCAAGGAAGATTTTAAAGCTGAAAAATTACGCTATCACCGTATTATCATTATGACCGATGCGGACGTCGATGGTGCCCATATTCGTACTTTGCTACTAACGTTCTTCTACCGTCAAATGACGGAGTTGGTGGAACGTGGCCACATCTACATTGCGCAACCACCACTCTATAAAGTGAAACAAGGTAGAGATGAGCGCTATCTTAAAGATGAGCAGGAATTGGACATCTACCTATTACAATCTGCGCTTAAAGGCGCTGAGCTCGATACCAAAACCGGAGCGGGGATACTTACCGGTGACCCGCTCACTGAAATTGCAAAACAAGTTGTGCTTACTGAAGCGGTAATTCGCCGAATTTCATCTCTGTACGATGAAAGTGTATTGCGCGCTATTCAGGACGCAGGTGAAATTAACTTGAGCGATGAGAAAAGCGCAAATAGCATTGCTGAGAAATTGCGCCCGATTCTGGGAGCAGTGGGTAGTGAGGTAATTGTAGCGTTTGATGCAGAAACCAATGCATATCGTTTGGAAGTTAATAAATATGTGCACGGCAACCTGCAATGCTGCGTAATTAATGCTGAATTTTTGAGCAGCGGCGATTACAGGCAAATCTTGAAAACATCAACTATGTTGCATGGTTTGGTAGGAGTAGGTGCAACAGTTAAACGTAATGAAAAAGAACAGCTTGTAACAACATTTAAACAAGCACTGGATTGGTTGCAGGGCGAGGCTAAAAATACACTAAATATCCAGCGTTACAAAGGTTTGGGCGAAATGAACCCTGAACAATTGTGGGAAACGACTATGGATCCGAAAGTGCGTCGTTTGCTGAAAGTGCAAATTGATGATGCCATTGCCGCAGATGAAATTTTCACTACACTTATGGGTGATAATGTAGAACCTAGGCGTGCATTTATTGAAAATAATGCCTTGGGTGCTAATAATCTGGATATCTAACCAAATTTCTAGGTTCTCATAAAAGGTGAAAATTTTCTCAAAAGTGAAAATTTATGTAGATTCTCATCCAACTTTTAAAAGAAAAGCCCGTAAGGGCTTTTTTTAAATCTAAACTAAAAAAGTTTTAGAGTTTAGGTTGCCGGTGAAATTTGTCATGCAGATTTTTTAGCAGAAACACTCAATTGCACTTATAGAAACGTATAGTTGAAAGATGTAATCTTAAAAAAGGTGTTTCTCTTATGCCAGATATTGATTTTGAAAAACAAGCTCAAGACTATTATGGAAAAGCACCGCTAATAATACTTGGCAGTGGGTCTTCGGCAGCGTTTGGAATGTCAGGAATGGGCGCATTAGCAGATCATCTGATTAAACATACAGACGTTACTGGACTAAAGCAGGAAGATGAATTGGGCTGGCATACATTCTCTGAACTTCTTAAATCAGGCACAGATTTAGAGACTGCCCTTCATCAAATCTCACTTTCCGAAGAGTTAACAGGAAAGATTATTAAAGCAACATGGTTGCTAATAAATTCTGAAGATTTAAAGCTGTTTAAGGATTGCCTCCAAGGCGGAGTGAAATTTCCTTTAGGGAAATTACTTACTCACATGTTTAAGTCGAGTCTTACAAATATAAATATCATCACCACAAACTACGACAGATTGGCTGAATATGCATGTGAGCAAGAGAGAATTCACCATTACACTGGCTTTACTCATGGTTTTTTCCGTCAGCTTGCTGTACCCAACGAATTAACTACAAATCGTAAAGTAAATGTTTGGAAAGTTCATGGATCCCTTGACTGGTTCAATTCACCGTCTGGAGAAATTGTAGCTTTATCAAATATTGACGGGGTTCCCCATAAATATGAGCCACAAATAGTTACACCAGGGACACAAAAATATCAGCGTACTCACCTGGAACCTTATCGTTCAATCATAAATAACGCAGACCAAGCAATAACAGCAGCAGCGTCATATTTATGTATTGGTTATGGTTTCAATGATGAACATATCCAACCAAAGCTTATGCAAAAATGTGTTCGACAGAGTGCTCCAATTACAATCATTACTCGAAGCCTATCACCGGCAGCAAAAAGACATATTTTGGATGGTGGCGCTCAAAACTATTTGGCAATTGAACGAGGCGCATCTGATAGCCATTCAATTATTTATTCTTCACTAAGTAAATCACCATTTACCGTGGATAAAAACTTATGGAGCCTTGAAGGTTTCCTGTCTTTAATTATGTAGGGAGTAGGAATGCCAATATTTAATTTTCAAGATAATGAAGCTCTTGGGAAAGTAGCTTCTGTTGATACGACAAATGTAGTAATAGATGTTGAAAATGTTGAATTATTAAAAAGGTTACAAGTAAATCGACTGGTGGTATTGCAAAGCAGTAGACCAGGACAACATCTTATTGGCCTGATTACTCAGGTCACAAGAAAACGTGCGTTAGTAGATGTTATCGGAGATGGAATTAATGACTCATCATCTGAGTTGAATCTTTGTCGAATAACATTGATAGGAACGCTGCTTGACCGTTATGGGGCTAAGGAAAATGTATTTCGTCGTACTTTAGAAACTGTTCCTGAAATAGACGCTAATTGCTTTGCATTAGAAGGGGACAATCTAACTGGGTTTATGCGTACATTATCTAGCATTGCTGCAGACGGAAATGCCTTAACTCTTGGTAAATATACATTGGATGAACACGCAGTTGCTTATTTGAACGGTAATAAATTTTTCCAAAGACATGCATTCATAGGAGGTAGTACAGGAGCGGGAAAGTCTTGGACTGTAGCTAAGATCATTGAGCAGATGGCTGTTCTACCTACCGTTAATGCAATAGTTTTTGATCTCCACGGAGAGTATTCTCCATTAGTTGGCGATGGTATCCAACAACTAAAAGTTGCTGGACCAGCGGACATAGACGCCAAACGTTCATTGGATGATGACGTGCTCTATCTACCATATTGGCTGCTTTCATATGAAGCCCTAGTTTCACTATTTGTTGATCGTAGTGATCAGAATGCGCCAAATCAAGCGATGATTATGGCGCGAGAAATTAATGCTGCAAAAAGAAAGTATTTAGAAGACGGTGGCCATGCAGATGTTTTGGCACATTTTACTGTTGATAGTCCTGTTCCTTTCAATCTAAATGAGCTACTTCAAAAACTAAATGAAATTAATATTGAAATGGTTCCAGGCGCACGCACTGAAAAACAAGGTGAGTATTTCGGTAAATTGGCCAGAATGATTTCCCGTCTAGAAAATAAAATCTCAGATAGAAGGTTAGGTTTTTTGTTTAGTGGCGGAAAAGATGTTATAGATTTCTCATGGCTTGAAAAACTTACAAGCCGAATTTTAGGAAGTTCTACTGAGAATGGTAAAGCAGGAATTAAAATAATTGATTTTTCAGAGGTTCCCTCTGATGTACTCCCATTAATTGTTTCCTTAGTTGCCAGAGTTGCTTTTTCCGTACAACAATGGACACCATCTGCGCTACGTCATCCTGTTGCATTGTTATGCGATGAAGCTCATTTATATCTTCCACAGAGAAGCATGGCTGACTCTGCTGACGATGTATCAATTGATATATTCGAACGTATAGCAAAGGAAGGCAGAAAATATGGTGTTAGCCTTATCGTTATTAGTCAGCGACCATCGGAAGTAAACAAGACTGTATTGAGTCAGTGCAGCAATTTTGTTTCCATGCGACTAACAAATGCTGAAGACCAAGGGGTAATCAAGAAATTACTCCCAGATAGTCTCGGTGGATTTAGCGAAATTCTTCCAACTTTAGACACTGGTGAAGCGTTAGTTGTTGGTGATGCTAGTTTACTGCCAAGTCGCATAAGAATTGACGAGCCACGAAATAGACCAAATAGTGGCACAGTTGATTTTTGGGACCAATGGCAAAGTCCTGTTAAAGACAAACGTCTTTATAAAGCAGTAGATAATTGGCGTAAACAGAATATTAATTAGTGTATTAAAATTTCCTATGTAAGAAGTGCAATAATAATTTTACTATATAAATCAATAACTTATATTTGACAATCGCTAATTCTTTTGGTATTTTAGTATTTATAAATACCAAAAACGAGTTAGCGATATGAGTAGTCCATTTGCTGTTTTTCTCAAAAATCTACGCCTCCGCAGTAGTCAGAGGCAGCATGAATTAGCCAAGCTTCTTGGTTATGAGCAAGCCTATATCTCTTCGATAGAGCTTGGCCTTAAAAAGCCAAGCCAGGAATTGCTTACTAAATTAACTTCAACGTTGATGCTAAGTGAGCAAGATCAAGTAGCCATGCAGGATGCTGCTAGCCAATCCAAACGCCGATTTATCTTACCCGTCGAAGTGCCTACAGAAACCTATCATCTATGTAACGAGCTGTGGGCTAAGATTGATCAGCTCTACCCAGCTCAAATTAGAGCAATTAGAGAGCTTATTAAGATAGACGATCAGATTGCAGATATGCCGAGGTATAGCACTCGACGCATACATCGGAAAGACAAGGAGGAACCCAAAATGTAAAACGGGCCAAACCTTGCGGCTGACCCGTTAGTACTGGTAGAGCTGAGTACATCTTGTGTGGTGCTAGAAGTATCTCTCTCTGTTGCACAGTAGTCAAGTCCCGCATACCAAATTCCCTAGCACACCCAAGTTTAACTTCGGTTTAACAACCGAATATAGGTAGTTATTACACCTAAAAACTTGCAAAGAACTTTTAATTTTATTAAAGGAATGAGCACTGTTTTCCCAAAAAAGGAGAGATAGCATGGCAGTTAGAAAAGTTGTAACTAGAACAGGAAGAGGATTTAGGGCACGGTTTCAATCTATAAAAATGGGACGTTCTATTGATTGTGAGTCGAATTTAGAGCTTGATGCAGCCCATCATTTTGAATTTAGTGCCAACGTCGTTTCTTTTGAAGAACAGCCAGAAATGATTGAGTTTTGGGTTGATGGTATACGGAAGGTATATTACCCAGATTTTGAATTGATTATGGAGAGCGGCCAAGTTGTTCATATTGAAGTCAAGCCGCAGGAAAAACTAAAGGATCCTGTGCTAAGAGAAAGATTTAAAAACATTGAAGAGTATTACCGAAAAAGAGGGATTCCTTTCATTGTTTTAACCGATCAACATATTCGAAACAAAGTCGTTTTAGATAATTTAAAACAACTTGCCTACCACAATAGGTGGGAGCGCAACGATCCGGAGCTTCAACTCGCTGCGGATGCGCTTTCACTATTACCTCCACAAACAATTGATGGTGCGAAAGCAGTACTAGGAAATTCAACAGATGTATATCGACTTATAGCAGCAGGAGTTTATACCTGTGATTTTCATCGACCTATCAATGGGTCTACACAGATTTATAAATCTAATCAGGAGAATGGATATGTTGCGTTTTCATTTTAAAAGAGGGCTTAAGATTCGAAGTGGATTGAAGGAATTGATTCTTCAAAAGCGACTGGCTAATGGAAATTTGTATTTTGAAACAGATACTGGTGATCCTTGGAGTATTTCGGAGAGTGAATTCTATGAAAAATACATAAAAAAAGAATGGGTGGTTTTAGAAGCTGGGTTAGGTGATGGGAAAGGGATATATGAAGCAACTCCCAGAGATCTACAAACATTCTCAGAAAAAAAGCAAAAAAGAGCACTGCTAAAACATGTCTATATAGAAGAAATACTTAAGACAGGTAATTTTGTATCTACTCCTGCCCTATTAAATATCAAAATTAAAAAAATAGCTGAATTAATACAAGATATGAATCCACCAAGCTCTATATCAATCTACAGGTGGTATAGAAAATATAGCGTTGGAAAGAGTGTCGTAAGTCTAGTAGATATGGATGAATATAAGGGGCGCCGTCCAAGTATTGATAGCGCAGTGCTGGAAATAATTCAAGGTGTGGTTGATACAATCTATCTAAGCCGTCAAAAAAATCCCGCTAAAGAAGTTTATGACAAAACCTGCAAGGAAGTTAAGCGGCTTAATTCAGCAAGATCTCCGGAAAATCAGCTTAAAGCACCTAGCCGCGCAAAGATTTATCGCTATATAAGTGAAATGGACGCATATATGGTTACATGTGCTCGCTTAGGTAAGGATGAGGCGAACAAACAGTTCGAAGGTGTGTTAGGAGAGCATGAAATAGAAAGACTATTGCAGCGATGGGAAATTGACCATTCTCCTTTAGATATTATTCTTGTAATTTATCTGAACGGAAAAGTGTACACAGTAGGTCGCCCTTGGATAACAGTAGTTATTGATAAATATAGTCGTATGGTGATGGGGTTTTATATCTGCTTTCATACTCCATCTGCACAATCTGTTTTGATGTGTCTTAAACACGCAATTCTTCCAAAAGATGAATTTGTATCGCAGTTTGGTGATATTAAGTCTAACTGGGTTGCCCATGGCATACCTGAAACTCTAGTTTGCGACAATGGAATGGATTTGCATGCAACCGCAGTGGCCAAGGTATGCAATGAGCTTGGTATACAGTTGCAGTTTTGTCCAGCCAAGTCACCCAAGTACAAAGGTACCATAGAGCGTTTTTTTCGGACACTTAATCAAGGTCTTATTCACAGCCTACCTGGAACAGTTTTCTCTAATCCCAAGCATCGCGGTGACTATAAATCTGAAGCGATGGCTTGTATTGATTTAGAAACACTTACTCATTTGATCACTAAGTGGATTACGGATATTTATCATCAAACTCTACATAGAGGAATCAAATCTACTCCCCTATCAAAATGGCAAAGTGGCTTGGAAATGCGATCTCCAATAGAAATGCCTGCTGATCCCGAACAGCTTTCTGTAATTATGGGCATTCCAGCAAAGCGCAAACTTTTTCATTATGGTATAGAAATCAACAAACTTTATTATAACTCCCAAGTTTTGCAAGCACTTAGAAGGAAATTCGGAAAAAACCTTAGTATGGATATCAAGTATTATGAGACTGACTTGGGGTATATACATGCGTACGACCCGATACACAAAGAATATCTTCAGGTTAAAGCAGTTAAGTTCAAATATGCGCATGGATTGTCATTGGATCAGCACGAGATAATTTGTCGCTTGGAGAAAGAAAGCAATGCTTTGGACACAATTGATACGTATGACAGAAGAGAAGAGCTAAAGGAATTAATCTGCCAATCACAAAAAAGTAAAAAAATGGCTGAGCGCAAAAAATCTCAGGTGATTAGGGGAAGTGATAGCAACATACCTATGGGCAATAAGAAGCGGTCAAACGATCGGGTCAAGGAATATAGTTCAAGTGTTGCTCGGTCTTATGATCCTAGGTTGCTTGAAGCGGAAATACCGAAATTTAATGTTTCAAAGTCGCTCGCTGTTAATGTTCATGACAAAACGGGGATGCAATCATGAATATCGAGAGTAGAAAGGATTTATTCGCATTTTCTATTCGTCACACTATCATCGAGCATCCTGCCTATGTGGAAGCTATCAAGAAAATAGAACTACTTCATCAGAGGTCCAAAGCTGCAAATGTTGCTGGCGGCTTGTTAATAACAGGGCATACAGGCTCTGGTAAATCGACTATCAAGACACAGTTTGCAGAAAGATACCCCAGAGTTGAGGAGAATGAGCGAACTCTTGTCCGAGTATTGGTAGTGGATACTCCGTCAACACCTACGGTTAAGAGCTTAGTAACAGCAATGCTTGTTGCGTTGGGAGATCCAGCTTCTCTAAAAGGCACAGCTGAAGAAAAAACAGAACGGTTGTATACGCTAATTAAGGGATGTGGAGTAGAGATTTTATTGATAGATGAATTTCAGCATTATCTTGATAGAGCAAAAACAAACGAGATATATGTAGCAACCGATTGGCTGAAGAATCTTATAAATAGGGTCAATATACCTGTAGTGCTTATTGGTCTGCCTAGAAGTGCCAGCGTGTTGGAGCTTAATGAGCAGCTCAGACGAAGATTTAGCAGTCGGTATTCACTAGATCCTTTTTCTTTCAAATATACAGATGATATACAGCATTTTCGTGGAGTACTTCGGGCTATTGAGGAGCAGCTACCTATTAACAGTATCAGCATTAGTAGTCCGGAAATGGCAGAGCGTTTTTATTTCGCTACTTATGGTTTGATAGATTACATAGCAAAAATTGTTGATGGAGCCGTACAAATTGCTGTATTGAAGCAGCTGAAGAATTTGGATCTAAAAGTATTTGAACAAGCATTTTATGAAACAGTTTGGGGTGAGTGCTCTGCTGAACTTAATCCGTTTAGTCCAGATTTTAGAAAACGGAATCTTACTTTAAGGGCTGAACCATTTTCTTTTGTTACAGAGGAAACCAGTTATCAAACTTCAAGGAAGGTGAAAGAGAAATAGGGATTGAACTGATGACTAATATATTATCAACTCGCTTGAACAGGCCGCTTTTAACTCCAAGGCCACTTAAGATTGAAAGCCTTACTGGATACATGTTGCGAATAGCAGAGGCAAATAATTATGGCAGTATAGACTGGATATTTAGAGATGTTCTCGGGCTACCAAGACATAGCCATATAGTTACGCCAGTTTACGTAGCCAAATTGGCTAGAGATCTGGGATTGGACTATGAAGAGGTTTCCAGAATTGCATATTTAAGAGATGTGGGGAACCCTACTTCACATCTTTGTTATTTTGGACAAAAGCTACATCTTCAAAATACTAAGTTCGAGCATCCTGTTATATGTCCGATATGCATAGGTGAAAATTTTACCCAAGGATTTTGGGAGCTTAAATATGTTACGTGCTGTCCTTTTCACAATGTGAGATTGATTGATTTGTGTCAGGGGTGTGGTCATCAAATTGGCTGGGATAGAGCGAGAGTATCTCGATGTCCAAATTGTGATTTTAGCTATGTGAACTCACTATATGAACATGCTTCACCAAAAACTATAGAACTTACAAAAGCACTTTATTGTTCTACCAGGATATCACCATCAATTCTGCTACCTCAATCATCTTTTGGTATGCCCTTGGAGCAGTTAGCAGCTGAAAGCTTAGACTGCTTTCTTTATATGTTGCATGTGGCTCGACATTATTTAGTTTCAAAGCAGTTGCAAGCGTCTTGGAGACAAGTGGGATCACTTTATTCAAGCAGACTGAACTATGAATATCGATTGGTGGAAACCATTGGGGAGATGCTGACAGCTTGGCCCAACCCTTTCATGTATTTTATCTGTTACAGATTCGTTAACAATAAATCATATTTGCGCATAAAGTCATCTGGAGTACTTTCTTTAGCCGGTGCTAAAAGTCCACATATATTTCAACATGTAGGGAAGGCAGTCTCGTCTGTTGCAGCACGGGTGAAAATAGAAAAATCCAAAATGACTTTTGATGATAAGTTTTATCAAATGGTAAAGCATGAGTACTATCATAAGTAAGTGTTCACTATTGATTAGGCCGTTACCAGGTGATTGCGAAAGTATTCGGGGTTATTTATTTAGATTGGCAGATGTGAATGGCTTCGGAGCATTGCGGAATATATTTACATTTGTTGTCGATAATGAAGCACAGGCATATAACCTTGGGCGTTTTGGTTCAATACACGCAGAGGTGGATAAGCTAACAGGGGTAATACCATTGGCAGATGGTGTGTTTAGTGTCATTAAGCGACTTGATGGATTGCCTTTAAGATTTTGGAATATTAGTTTCGTTAGATATTGCCCACTTTGCCTGGCCGAGCTACCGGTATGGAGAAAAGACTGGGAGTTAGCACTGATAGTAGCTTGCCCCAAGCATCGAGTTAAGTTAATCGACCATTGTCAGTTATGTGGAAAATCTATTAGGTGGAGTCGACGTAATTTCTTGATGTGTAATTGTGGTCAGCTATTAACTGAAAACATTCCTGAGGTTTCTTTAGAGCACGAAACACAACTCTCTTTATTGCAATCAAATGTTTTAAATGGCAATTCAAATCAAGATTCTGAGTATGCGCTGCCACTTTCACTTAATTTAAGCCAACTTTTATCCTTGATATGGTTTCTTGGAGGATACTCTAGTGGTGTTAATAAATCTAAGCCACTAAAGATATCAGGTTTGTATCAAGTTGAGGTTGCAAGGGAAATTACCAATGCTGCGGGACATTTGCTTTATGACTGGCCACACAATTTTCATAAATTCTTGTATGAATTGTACGAGCATCATTCAGTGCAACCGAATAGCGTATGCTTGGTGAAAAGATTTGGGTTTTTTTATCAAACACTTTATAAAAATTTCAGTGATGACAGATTCATGTTTTTGCATCGTGCTTTTGAGGACTTTTTGCAACTACATTGGTTAGGCGCTCTCACTAAGCGAAACAGTCGTTTTTCAAAGAACTTATTGGAAAATCATTCTAGAGTTCATCTGCCTATGGCAGCTAAATTATTAGGTGTATCCAGAAAAAAGATTAAGGATCTGGTGACAAAAGGAAAGCTTATTGCTGAGGTTAGAGTTACGAATTCTAATAGGCGTATTTTGCATATAGATCAAAACAGTTTGATAGCATTGCAGCAAGAGCAAGCAGACTTGGTATCTTTTATTGAGGCGAGGACATTGTTAAATATGAGTAAGAAAAAATTCCAGGCGGCCTTAAAATCAGGGCAGATAGTTGCAGAAACTGGCCCGTTAGTTGATGGGGCTGCTATTTGGAAATTTTCTCGATCAAAGCTTCTAGCAGTTATCAACAGTAAAGTCATAAACTGACCTCTATGAAAAAGTGAGTGAATATGACAGGACTGAATCAAATTCCACATCAACAAGAACTAGTAAGGCGGCGAGGATTATTAATGACTCAATATATAGCCGCTACTATTGAAGTATCGGTTATTCGGAAAACATGTCTTGAAAATATCGTGCGCTGGAGACGCCAAGATAGTAACAGCTTGTTATGGGATGATTGGGTGAAGCTACTTATTGGCGGTACTGATCAAAAACTTATTTATGTTTTTACCGATGATACAGATGAATGGTGTAGGGATTTGAGACGTGCTGGACCATACGCTGGTTTGATAGATCCAGTCATAAGGGAGTATATATTTTCGAAGCCTCTTAATGCCCTGCCGACTTTGGATGAGTTGGTAAATTTCATCAGAAATTAAATAATCTAATGTATTAATTACATTTATATATGTATTAGTTAAATTGTTAAATGTATTGACGTTAAAAATTCTGTATGTTAAAAGACGATATGAATTACAAAGCTTTTCGTAGTCATCTTGGTAGAGCAGGACTTACTAACAAAGATTTTGCTGAGTTAGTGGGCCTAAATAGCAAATCCATTACTAATTATGCTCAGAATGATGAGGTTCCTGATCATTGGGCAATAGTCGCGCTGCTTATGGGTGAGATGGCGGGTAACGGTTTGGAGTTTAAGCATTTGCTATACAAGATGAATATTAAACCCAATAAGATTCGGGGCGCAGCTAAAGGACGCTGGGGTGGCAGTAAGCAAACTGATTTGAATTTATTAAATACATAATTCAAAACTGAGAAGATATATGAGTGCAAATGCATCATTTAATATAAAACAAACAATTAATTCAGCACAGGGTTCTAAGCAGCAATACCTTGCCATGAAATCTATGGCACGAGGTTATGCAGAAGAGCTTGCTGAGTTGGATCGATTGTCGTCGGTACATGCGTTTTGTATTTTGATGATGAGTAGTTACTGGGATTCTGTAGTTGAGTCCAAAGGTGCAAAACTAAAGATCAAAAAGCCACCATTCGGTGCAGTAGCGCTTGATTCAGTCGCAATCGACTTAGCAACACAAATCGGTAAAATTGTTTCTCATTTTCCAGCTGCAAATGCAGGCTACCTGATTGGTAGTGTGTATACGATTATGCTTCCAGAGCAAATGCGTTCAACACTAGGCGCTTTCTATACACCACCATCATTGTCTGAAAGACTCATTGACCTAGCCATATCCGCAGGCTTTGATCCTGCAAAGCATAGTGCTTGTGATCCATCATGTGGTGGGGGTGCCTTTCTTTCGCCTGTAGCGGCACGAATGCTACAAGTTACACCTGAAAGTACACCCGAACTTACTTTACGCCGTATAGCCTCGCGTTTGCGTGGTAACGAGATAGATCCTTTCGCTGCATGGATTTCCGAAGTTCTATTAGAGGTGACGCTACTGGATCTGATTGTGGCCAGTGGTAAACGAATGCCAGCTGTTGTTACTGTGGGTGATTCACTGAATCTGGATAGTACATTTGGTACTTATGATTTGGTCATTGGTAATCCTCCCTATGGGAGAACTACACTTACCCCTTCTTTACGAGAAAAATTCTCGCGTAGTCTTTTTGGCCATGCAAATCTATATGGCGTTTTTACAGACTTGGCATTAAACCTATGCAAGCCCAATGGCGTAATTGCCTACGTTACACCAACATCTTTCCTCGGCGGCCAATATTTCAAAGCATTGCGTGAGTTGCTATGTGCAGAAGCGCCAGCCCATGCTATCGATATAGTATTTGGTAGAGAGGGTGTTTTTGACGGGGTTTTACAGGAAACCGCATTAACAACCTATCGCAGGAACGGTAAACCTGTACCAGTAAGCATTTCTCAAGTGACGACTGGGCCAGATGATGTAGCCGAGGTTACATTAATTGGTAAATCGAATCTGGATACCCATGGCGGCCCATGGTTGTTACCTCGCTCAAAAGAACAAGCTTCGTTCTTTGATGCTCTGCGTATGATGGATACCAGGCTTACAGATCTTGGTTATGATGTAAGTACAGGGCCATTGGTATGGAATCGTCATAAAGACCAATTGAAAACCAGTATCAAGGGTAAGAACACTTATCCTTTGGTATGGGCTGAATCAATTGCTTCATCTAAATTTGTGTTCTCCGCGGTTAAGAAGAATCATGCGCCTGCAATCAAGGTTCTGGATAACCAGGAACATCTATTAACCAAAACATCTTGTGTATTGGTTCAAAGAACTACATCCAAAGAGCAGGTTCGTCGTCTGATTTCTGCTGTACTGCCAAAAGAGTTCCTTAATAAGCATGGCGCGGTTGTTGTTGAAAATCACATCAATTCAGTTTACCCAGTTACTGAAACGGAAATCACGCCAGAAACCATGGCGGTATTATTCAATTCTCAGCCAGCTGATGCAGCATTTCGCTGTATTAGTGGTAGTGTTGCAGTTTCCGCCTATGAGTTAAAAGCATTGCCTTTGCCGACTTTACAACAAATGAAACAACTTCAAGCTTTGATTCAAAACCAAGCGAGTTCAATCATCATAGAAAACACCATCAAACGCTTTTACGGAATCACTGCATGACGTGGCCAACTGTTCCAGCTTTAAGCACTATCATTTCAAGGTTGCCACTGATATTTCCAGAAGGTGTAGAGAATCGACAATACTGTATTCGTGAGGCTACCGCTAAAACAATTGCAGTCATGTTTTATTGCGGAGCGATTTACGGTACTCATCGATGGATCCGACCAAGCCAAGTTACGGATATGTCAGATGAGCAGATTGCACTTGTTGATCAAGCAACTCGTGAAGCTTGGTGTGTGCACATGCTATCCAATAAGAAAAAGCTACGCTCACCATCGGCTTGGTATGCCGTTAATTCGCGTGAGCAGATCCGCGATGAATGTATTGCTAAAGGCCTAATACCCAATCAAGCTGTATTTGAATTGCCAGGTGTACCCACAACATCATCTAAGCCAAAATATGCGCTTAAATCTGAGTTTGCTGCGCTATTTGATGAGACATTGCAAGAAGATGCACTGATTGTAGCAATAACCTTATGGCAGCAACGTTTCCTATCTACAACGGCCATGGCGCGAGCAACTCTCATTCGTAATAACGCCGCAGCATCTACAGATCGTGTACAAGTAGTATTTCCAAGTGGGAGTGCAATTACATTAGCGCCAGGCGAAAGTTCAAAGATCACTAAAGCAGTGGTTGAGCAATTCTCTCGTCATTTTCTGGTACAGCCAGCTGTGTTATGGCTGTCAGAAAGCGCCAATAAAGTTATCGATCAGACTTTAGTGCAAGCTTTGCATTTACATATTGATCAGTCTAAAAGCTTGCCTGATGTAATCCTAGTTGATCTTAGTCCAGCCCATGGAAACATACTCGTTGTTTTTGTCGAAGTCGTACATACGGATGGGCCAGTAAGTCAGCAACGTAAGGTTGCACTTGAGGCAATTGCGCTGGAAGCAGGGTTTGAGGCTGACCATTTGGCGTATGTAACAGCGTTTGCTGACAGAAGTGCAAGTCCATACAGAAGTCTGGTACATAATCTGGCTTGGAATTCGTTTGTATGGTTTGCTTCTGAACCCGAGAGCATTATTATGTTGCGCTCTGGTACCGAGAAGAAGATATCTGAATTACGGTAAGCGCGGGGCATTTTTACAGATAATATATTTTAAAAAGGACTAGCTATCATATAACCATATGATCAAGGTTTAGAGGCAAAGCTAAGTAGTCACAGCCGCGTGAGAAGTCCGTTTGCTAAGGTGTTTCTTGTTCAAATGCTAAACCACTAATGTCACGATGAAGAATTTTAAGCGCAGGGTTATTGATTCAGGTTCGAGCCAAAATCCATTCTTGGCAATGGCTGAAGCAGGTATTTCCCCACGTGAGATCAAAGAATTTGTTATCGGCACACTCATGTCTTACTTCGATAACCTAGAAATCGTTGAAGAACTTGCAATAGACGTACTTTTACCAGAAGTCATAAATATCTTCAAAGTAAAAGCGGACCCTAGAATGGCCGCCAGTTTAGATCATGTATTGAAATTGTATCGGCAAGCAAAGCTAGTAAATCCCGAGGCCTCTTTACAAGTTTGTGCAGAGTCTGAGAACGACATTTCTAACGGTCTCACACACTATTGGAGCTGTATGTACCTAGAGCAAGAAAAGGCGGCACTTTCAATTCACGAATTTTCTTTCGAATGCTTTCGGTTAATAGGCACATTAATTGAAGCGTGTATCCAACCATTTCTTCGCGATCTATTGCGTCAGACACGAATTGTGCATCAGAAGACTTCTAGCCTGCCACCTACTCTAAAATTGGGAAGCCTTGTCGGAGAGCTCTTTGATACACTAGGCTGTACTGACCTATTGGCCCCGCCCCCGTGGGGAATTCGACTCAATCAATGGCGGAATATGGCGCAGCACCATCGAACGCGCATTGATGGCAACGCAATTATCGGAACCTATGGTGAGCATCCAAACGAACGAGAAGTCATTCTCTCGCGAGACGATTTGATGCAAGTCCTTAGGAGTATTGCGGCCATATTCAATGTCATTAAGCTCGCTCGTACGATCTTCTTCATTGACAATATTCATCAACTCAAACCGTTACTTGGGAAGATCACGCTTCGGGAGGATGCCCGTCTGCTATCGCTTGTAACAGGCATTTCTTCGCAAGGATTCAGTGTTTCCAATATTCAACTCTCGGACACTGAGGCGATACTGGAAATAGTTGATCTACAGGAGTTATCAGAGCAACGCGTGGTACATGCCCATCAACTCCTGCTACCACTATGGGGAAGCACTCAGAGCGCGAATCTAATAGTTCACTATAGCAATCAATCAGGTAGCTACGTAGCTGAGTTTAGTACGACTGGTAATGCATGTTCACAACTAAATAGAGAAGAGATTACGCTTGATGAATACCTCAATCAGGTTTCATTTACACTTTTAAGTTAATGATGTAGAAATTTAAGATGTGGATGCTTTGTTAGATAGATCCTTAAATGTCTGCGTATGTATTTTCTAGCGATTATTATTAATCTGCCAACTATGGAAAATTTGATTAATTATGTTAATAGTCGCCTCACTTCGGAAGCTGTAAACATTTAGCTATAATCAATACAAATAGCACTGAAGACGAGCCGAAAAATAAAATTGTGATAAATAAAATGAACCCTCAGATAGGCCAGCAGGTAGGTATCAGCGAACTCGAAACTTCTCTTTTAGAGTTAATATTTGTTAACAATCTTAATACTGGCAATCAGTTAAATGTTAAAAAATTTCGAGCTCAAAATCATGAGCATCTGGATTTATTGGATTCGCTCTTACAGAGTAATTATATAACCCAAATAGCAGACAAATATTATTTAAAAATCGAAGCATTATTTGAAATTGAAAGCACTCAACCTGAAGCAAAAAAATATATAGATATCGCTAAGCAGCTATTCATATTGTTGCAGAAAGATTATTTAGATGATCCCGAGAGAGTAATTCCTCTTAAAGAACTTGCTGAAGAATCAAAACAATCTAGACATGATCTAAATATTGTTTTGAGTTATATGGCTGACACTCCAAATATAATTGGAGGCAGATCGATCGATCTAACTCAAGAAGATGCATATATATGCCCAATTGAATCTATTCTTAAATATAAATCACTCGATGAAGTTGTAGAGAAAGTTCGGGGCTGGAGGCAGCCAAGAAATATAGAAAAAAATGTGGTAATAAATTTTGCTCAGCGGCCCATTGGTGACTTTTCATTTCTTCTACATGCGGAAGTTATTAAACATGCCTTGGCTCAATATCAACATGGCCATTTGAGGGATGCAGTTCTAAATTCAATGGTTGCCGCATTTGATTACATAAGGCTTAAAACTGGATTGAAAGATGAGGATGGTGATGCGCTTATTGGCAAGGTGTTTTCTTTAGATAAGCCACTTCTAATTTTGAGTGAACTTGATACTGAATCAGGAAGAAATGATCAGAAAGGTTTTATGCAAATATTTAAAGGAGCATATCAAGGAATTCGGAATCCTAAAGCACATAAGTTGGATAACGATCTTAATGCTCTAAAAGCTGCACAGTATCTTGTATTTGCCAGTATGTTAATAAGAAGAGTTGAGGAAGCAACGTTAGTAGCGCAGGATAAGAATAACTAGATCCTAGGTAATAACTTACTAAAGTTAGGGAAAAAATAAGAATGCTCAAATACTTTACCACCCTTGTTGCAGCGATAACTCCGCTTATGTATTTTCATGGGGTTTTGTTTCATGACAGTTACTTGCGAACTTTGGGTATTCCACCAGATCTTTTTCGATTAAATTTTGAAGATGTTTTGGTTCAGGGATTCGTTGCATATATGCTTTTGAGCATCCCATCCTTGCTTTTACTATCGATGTATCTTGCTGTCGCTTGGGGAGTAGCATATAACCTCAACGAGGCAACTAAAATAAACTTTATCAAACGAGTTGGAACTTGGGTAGCAAATCGATTAGAAAACTCCAATATCCATGATAAAACTCAAGGACATTACTTTACTGAAAGAGTCTTTAAATGGGTAAGCTATTTACTCATGGTTGTAATTGGATTTGTTATTATTTTGGGAGCTAGTCTTGGTATAGCCAGTAATGTAGAAGAGCTAGGGAAAGGCAGTGCTAATAATAACGTTAAAGGTATTAACAAGAATTTAATATTACAGGAATTACATTTAAGCGATGGATCTTCAATTAAGGGCCATACCCTCGAATGCTCAAATTATGGATGTGCAGTTTATGCGGATAAAAAAATTCAAATTATCCCATTGGCAGAAATTGAAAGAATAGATGCATTAATCAATAGAGATTTAAAGTAATTGATTAATGAACGTGTTAAACATTCAATAATATTAAAACTGTCAGTAAAATTCCTTTCAACATGAATGCTGACTTTTCGGAGCGTATAAGTTCTTTATCAAGGAAGTCATGATGTGCGAAGTAATTTCTTGCTAACAGGCAGCACAAGAAAGCTTGTACAACTTGATGATCGGTAGCTGACAAATTTGTTTCAAGTGATTGAATTCTCCCAATAGGGTCATCACGGTTGGTTCTAAGGTCGGCAAGTTTTCGATTATTGTTAAAAGAGCCAGAAATTTTCCCTGATAATTTTTTTAACTCAGCAAGCTTTTGGATATATACGGATAGACCTTGATGGTCTGGGTTGATATTGTCAAGCCGGTTCATAGAATCCAGCTCTCTGCGGAAGCATCCTTCGGCGTGTATCGCTAACAGAGCATAGTGATCTAATGGCCTGAGAGTTCTAAAATCTAATCCATTTTTTTCGAATGACTTGTAAGTTAGGTGTTCGTGCAACTCGTAAAATGCTGAAAGAAATCCTGTAAATGGATAATTGAGTTTGCAAAGATTACTAATTATTTTAGGTAATGTTTCTTCGTCAAATTTACCTAGACTACTGTTAGTTTCATTAAATTTTTTTAGATATGTTGGAGCAAGTAGAGTGAATTTCTTTTTGTGCTCTAAAAACTCAAAAGGTAGGACTTTGTCGATTGTCGCTTCAGGTCGCCATCCCATGAAACCAACATTCCACTCTTCAATATAGTCTTCAAAGGATTTGCCACTAAGTATAATTAGCCAGCTTATGGCTTTCTGAATATCTAATTGCAGATTCGGCCAGGCTCTTGAAATTAATATGGAATTTCTTCTTAAAGGCGTAATGGATGACATCCAGTTCTGAGCTAGAACGAGCAAATGCTCTCTAATGGACTTTTCAAGTTTATCTGGCGTTATTTCAAAATGTATAGCTAGAGCACGTGCACCCTCTTGGTAGAGAGTATGATTTTTATGAAAATCACTTCCCGAAGTGTTAGGGATTGCTCTCTGCAATCCTTGTAGGTGCTGAATATTTACCATTAAGCTATCTAATTCTGTCCAATAGTTAGGTATTTCTGTTTTTGGGTGATAGTCATTTATTTTCACCACAAGACGAGCTAATGAATCTGCTCTGTCAATTACATCTGGAGAGAAATAAATTGGTTCGAATATATCTGACTTGGCTATTACATCGATAAGTGCATAACCCTGCCATTTGTAAAAATAATCAACAAATGGCGTTATTGAAATACCGCGCTTATGCTCAAATGACTCTGGAATAGGATTCTTATCACTGGCTTTGTATGGATGTCGTTTTAATAACTGTCCAGTTTGGTTTCCAGGATGGAATATAGGATCCAGAAACCATATCGGTTCACTAGGGTCGTCAATTTCCCACCAATATCCCCATAAAGTCGCGTAATCTAATAGATCTGTTGGGGTGTCACATGGAAAACAAGGGTAGTTTTCCCAACATTCAAAAAATCGCTTTGGAAAAGGTACTCGATATTGAGGTATAACCCAACCCCATTCCACAAGTTTTGAAAGTGGATATTGTTTAAGGAACTCACCAAGCCCAAGCTCTTCCAGCCACTTAACAAACGGACCTGATGTATCTTCGTAAGCTGCAAGTAGCGTGGGTTGTGCGAACAAGTTTATGCCTCTATGTTATTTTGTGAATTCATACTACAGTTAGTATAAAACACTGAATGATAGCTATAAGGTTAAGGTATGTTACAAAGTACAAGAACTAGCTTCTACAACAGTTTAAACCAGATTGTTTTAGATTTTATAAGCTGCTGGCAACTGGAATTTAAACAGGAAATGGAAAGTCTTAATGATCCATTATTTAGATGGTTAGATTTTAGGTTGAGATACATCGAGCCAATACCACGCAAAGTAGTGATTTCGAATAAATTCCCAAAAAAACTTCCCTTTATAGTGGAAACTGGTTTTTATCTTTTAGTAGAAAGTCTTCGTAATGGCTTGGATGTTAATCCATATCAATCCAAGGGACTCATAAGATTTAATGATATTAGCGGTAGAAAGCGAGCAAAAAGAACCGATCTACTTTGGGCAGACTGGGGAATAATGCATCTACACATAACGGATAGGTCATTAAAGCAAGGAGAATATTTTTCTGACAGAAAATGCAGTAATGGGGAGTCATGGCTTCTATTTTGTATTTTCTCAGGAAATGAAGTTGGCCTTATTGATGTCAGGCATCATCAAGAAAACACCTTATTTTCAGATCATGATTTGGTAAGGACTATTAAGGAAAGCTGGCCTGAATATATGGAGCAATTCAGACTAAAAGGCATGTTGCCTGGCCAAAACTATACTAATGAAGAGATTGGACAGCTTCGGGCAAGAGGCATAAGTCCTGGCTTAATTATTGATGATGCGGTCTATATGGGACCTGGTATGGGTGTTACTTCTGCATCTACATCATTGCGGGTTACTGATAAGGCTAGTCGGTTGCTGGGGTGGATAGATCAGTTAGCCAGTTTTGCTTGTGACGAGAGTGGTTTTATACAAAATAAGATAAAACAATTGGGTGTTGAGAACCCTAGGTTAGAGCTTTGTATTACTGCTCAAGGTTTTGCTATTTATGAAACACAGTCAAAGGTAGCGTTTAAACTCCCTAAAAATCCTGACAATGAGGAGGCGCACTACTCTGCCAAAATGATTGATTTATTTTGTCCTGATTGGGCTATATCTAAGTATTTGAGTTAGGGTTATGTCATGGGTTAACGAAGCAAAACATATCCTTAAGGTGTAGCTCATACGTCTCCCACTCTTTGAAAGCCAAATTAATATGATTGCTGATACAGCTGTTAATGATGCAGTAACACTTTTAGATAAAAATCTTGATTACAAAGTAATTCGACGCATCTCTCCTCGCAAATCATTTGCAGAGAGTAATGGGCAAGCATTACTAAAGGGAGTGGTCGTAGATACAGAAACCACAGGTACTAACTCAGACCAAGACGCTATTATTGAGCTAGGTATGGTTCTGTTTGAATTTGATCCTGAAACAGGGTTGGCCTACAACGTTATCGGATCATTTGATGAGCTAGAGGATCCTGGCTTTCCTATTCCACCAGACTCTACCGCAGTTCATGGCATTACAGATGAAATGGTAATGGGTAAGAAAATTGATAACAATAGCGTGGAGCGTTTCCTCGAAGAGGTTAGCATCGTCATTGCGCATAACGCTAAGTTCGATCGAGTCTTTCTTGAAAAACGATTGCCAATATTTGAGTCCCTACCTTGGGCATGTACCTTTGCACAGATCGACTGGAGTGGCGAAGGCGTAGGATCAGCAAAGCTTGATTACATTGCTTATCAATACGGTTTCTTTTACGACGCACATCGTGCCGAAGTTGATTGCTTTGCATTGCTTGAAATACTTCAGAAACAGCTACCTAAATCAAAAGAACTGGTTTTAAAGTCCTTACTGCGGTCACTGCATCAGAAAAGTTATACCATTTCTGCACTAGGCTCACCTTTTGAAACTAAAGATATTTTGAAGGCAAAAGGCTATCGATGGAACGGTGACAAGAAGTGCTGGCATAACACCTTAACTGGTGATGATGCTATTAAGGAAGAGGTGGTTTGGTTGAAAGATAATGTCTATGGCGGTAAGTCAGCCAAAGTCGAAATAGAGGTTCTGAACTGTCTAACGAGATTTTCAAATAGATCGGGTAATCGCGGCATCAGAGAAATCTAATTCAAGAAAATCTGGGAAAGTTAGTATGTAAGGTTAGGTAGCCACTGTAGCGAGATAAGTCCAGTCTGTGATGTATACAAACCGCGTTGACAGTTAGACTAAGAATGGGCGATACTTTAGGCACTTCCTTAGAGGAAGAACGGGACGCCTCTTTTTGCAGAGCAATCTGCGACGTTGGGGGTGTAGGGTCAAATCTACACCAACCAAATGGAAACTTACTTTTACTAGGTTCGTCTCGTGGATAGCCCGGGATTCGTCTCGGGCTTTTTGTTTTAGGCAAATGTTAAGATGAGTATAGAAGATCAACTTAGAGAGAAGATAACTCAAGAATGCGAGAAGTTAATACTTCGCCACCATGAGTACCACAACCATGTCCATGCAGATTGGATGCGGAGTAAGGCTCGTATCAAAAACGTCCCAGCAAAAGTCATTCAAACACCAGAGTATTGGCAGCTAGATAAAAAATTCAATCCGTTTTATGTAAAGTCAAATGCCGCAGCAATTGCAAAGTCAATTGCCAAAAAGATTGCGGATAACACTTACGTTCCCAACGACCCTTTTCGCAAGTCCATCCCAAAGGCAACTGGGGGCTCACGAGAGTTAACGATATATCAGATTCCAGATGCAGCCGTTTCGAAGTATTTCTACAGCCGATTACTTGCGAAGAATAAGCATAGATTTAGCTCATTTTCATATGCATACCGAAATGACAGAAATGTTCATTTCGCGATTCAGGATATAACCGTTGATCTTTCACTGGATGCACGTGCATTCATCGCGGAATTTGACTTTTCAGACTTCTTTGGCTCAATTGGCCATGAGTATCTGTACGATCAACTTCATGAGAATGGATTTCTCATTAGTGAAGAGGATGAGCAGATAATCCGAGCGTTTTTGTCTAAACGCGATAAAGGAATACCTCAAGGTACTTCAATATCACTTTTCCTTGCAAATCTTGTATGCTGGAAATTAGATAAATCGCTTGAAAAATGTGGTCTAAAATTCGCTCGATATGCTGATGACACGGTTGTTTGGAGTCCAGACTACGCAGCAATCTGCAGGGCTTTTTCCATTATTGAATCTTTCTCTCGCGAGGCTGGTGTTCCGATAAATCCTAGCAAGTCAGATGGTATTAGCCTTCTAGCAAGAAAAGGGTTAACTACAGAAATCGCCTCAAAAGAAGAGTTCCACTTCTTAGGCTATTCCATAGGAATCTCCCATGTTTCCATTCGAGATAAGGCTGAAAAGCGAATAAAGAAGCAGATATCATATCTGCTATATAAAAACTTAGTGCAGCCACTTAGAGAGACGCCCCTTCGAGGCTTGGTTATTCCAGCGAATGACAGAGATAAAGCGCTCTTATCTGCAATGATGCAAATACGCAGATATCTTTATGGTGGATTACTTAACCGAGATATCGTTGAATACATAAAGGGACGACGACGAACTCTGCATTTCAAAGGGGTCATGAGTTTCTATCCCCTCTTAAATGACGAAGATCAACTGCGTCAATTGGATGGATGGTTGTTGTCAGCCATTCACCGCTGCGTTCAACTTCGTTCTAAGCTTTTGCTTTCTCATCGCTTTGATAGAAGATATTCATTTCCCTTCTCTATCAAACGACAAGATATCATTGAGCAATATAGGCGCCGACGTATAGATGGAAAAAGGTTGCTAGAAGTACCGAGCTTCATGCTTATTTATCGTGCTTTACAGCGCGGTCTTAAGGAATCTGGTATTGAGAGGGTAATGCATCCAGAGTCAAATAAGTATACCTACAATAATATCTAACAAGGCTAGGTGTCTACCCGTTGGTAGTCCAATATAACCAGCTGGACTTAATTAATGCCTTAAATAAATTTTTAGGATAGTAGTTAATGAATAATGAATCACTTGAAGATGATAAGCAACAAACTACAAAATGGATAACACAAGAAAGTAAATTATCTTTTTTCGAAGAAAATTATGATGTACTCTCACATGGAATATATGGCGCTGGAGTTAAGATCTATATTGGATCTCGCGACAACAAAATATGCAGATTTTGCAATAAAACTGAGTCTGAAACAACTTTTAAAAATATTTCCCACGCTATTCCTTTTTTTCTAGGCAATAATCAATTATTAATAAATACTGAATGTGATATCTGTAATAAATTTTTCTCTGAAAATCTTGAAACGCATCTTGATAAATATACCCGACCGTATAGATTAGCGGCACAAATACGTGGCCGTAAAGGAGTTCCATCCTTTAGAAGTAATGACAAAAAAAACAGAGCGGACTTTATAAACTCAATGGAAGTCAAAGCTGTTATTGACTCAGGTTTTGCAACATTGGATGAAGAAAATAAAAAATTACATCTTAATTTTGCAAAAGAAGCATATATACCGAGTGCAGTTTATAAAGCGCTATGTAAGATTGCGATATCTACAATTGATAAAGAATCAGATGTCAGTGATTTTCAGGCCACAATTAATTGGCTGATGAATCCAGATCATAACTACTCTCCAATGAGGCCATTAAAAGTTGCGACAACATTTATACCTGGCCCACGACCATTTGATAAAGTAGCTACTTTTTTATTAAGAAAAAAATCCTCTTCTTCTCTACCGTATGCTGTGTTTGTAATAGCGTTTGGCAATTTTGTTTATCAATTAATTATTCCTGCATTGATCGATGCTGCAAATGGTAATAGTTCAAAGATAACAATGCCTTTTTTCCCAACCCCGTTTGATACAGATTGGAGTTTTGGCGAACCTAGTTATGGTTTTTTAGATTTTTCCTCTTCAGAGTTGAAAACAGAGAATGCGCCAATAGTATTTTCTTATGAAAAAGCTTGCTTAATAAATTCAGCATCTAGCGATAATAATATGTCTTTTAAGCCATTAGAAAACTAGAATCTCATGCCTATTTCAGATAACGATTACAAACTTTTGTGGGGTCGCGCCGCAGGTATCTGCTCTAATCCTGTATGCCGTGCAGATTTAACAATACTTTTGCAAGGTGTGGCTAGTTACAATGTAGGTGAAATGGCACATATAATTGCTCGTCGGCCAACAGGCCCACGCGGAATTGAACAAGGGGGAGCAGATACTTACAGTAATTTGATACTGCTTTGTCCAACTTGTCATAAAACAATAGATAAGTCTCCTGAAGGTCAGTATCCAATTGATTTATTGCATTCATGGAAGAAAGAACATGAAGATGCGATACGTTTATCTGGGTCAGAGAAGCATTTTTCATCATTAAATGACCTTAAGCAATATGTTAATCGGATGCTTATGGAGAATAAGGCAAATTGGGAGGCGTTTGGACCACAGTCTGAAACTGCGCAAACTGACTTAGGTTCTAATCTCCACACTGTATGGACGCTACGTAAATTGGATACGATTGTTCCTAATAACAGACGTATAGCGAATGTATTGAATTCAAATATACAGTTACTTGGGTCAGAAGAATTCAAAGCCTTTACTGATTTCAAAGTTCACGCTTCAGCTTTTGAGACTAATCAAATTAATCGCTTAGATTCATATCCTACTTTCCCACCTCATTTTGCAGAGCTATTTTCGGTATGACAAATAACGGTTCAAATAACTGGAACGTCCCATTTTGTGACATAACTTGGTTTGAGAGGCTATTGAAGACTCATCCAAATATCGCCAATGTTTATCGCCACGACGATATTATTTTTGAAGTTGAGCGAGTAAAGCAATCAGATTCTTTGCGTTTTTTTTGCTGTAGGCAATATGCTATGGGTTTAACGTTAGTACAACGGGCTATAGCAGAATTTGGCCCACTTGATCTTATATACATCGGTGGGGGCTGGAACGGCTATACATCAGATGCTAAGCTTTTCTGTGATCAGCAGCACATCGGTCTATATGTTAGCGAGGAAATGTCTGGTGCCATTTGGAAAGACGAATTTTGGTCCTATTGTAAGCGCAACGAAGATGACGATCCGGTTTATTTCAACCGAGGTTAATGATCTTTACGCCATTTATGGTTTTGGTTCTTTTTTTCGTTCTAGTTTGTACTCAGACATAGATATTCTTGCAGTTGCATCACCTGCTTGTGTCGATGCGCTTGGAGTTTACTATGTACTGAAAGAACAATTGGATAATTTATCTTCCGATATAGGAGTACCAATCGATCTTACATTTTTAACATATAATGAATTTCTTGAAAGACCATTATTAGAAATAGATCAGTTAGTGCTGATATATGCTAGTAATTAGGAAGTTTTCATTAATACTGATATTTATATAGGAAATTTTCACTTTATCTGCAAAATTTTCGATATATCAGAATTTTTAAAATGAAAAAGTCCTTGATTTATATAGGAGTGAGTTTTCATCTTTTATGAGAACCTACAAAATTTTTAATCAATATTACTAAAGTAATACAGAAAAAGGCCCGACACAGGGCCTTTTTATTGAACGATTCGTTTTATTTAAATATCAAAATATAAAAATTATGACCAATGAACAAGCTCTAAATTACATGCACAATTTACTACGTGGCATGTTAGATAAAAAAGCATCTGATTTGTTTATTTCTGTAGACTTTCCGCCCGCAATGAAAATTGACGGCAAGATGACGCCGGTAAGTCAGCAAAAGTTAAGCGGGGAACATACCAAAGCTTTTGCTGAGGCTTTGATGAATGAGAGGCATCGTAAGGAGTTTGCTGAAGAAAAAGAGTGTAATTTTGCAATTTGGCCTAAAGACATAGGCCGTTTTCGTGTAAATGTGTTTATTCAGCAGGAAAAAGTAGGAATGGTGTTACGTACTATTACTACCAATATTCCTAAGTTTGATGATCTTGGGTTGCCGCCAGTTCTTAAAGAAGTGATGATGTCCAAGCGTGGCCTAATGATTCTTGTTGGCGGTACCGGTTCGGGTAAATCTACTACTTTAGCTGCGCTGATTGATCATAGAAATGAACATAGTCATGGCCATATTATTACTGTGGAAGATCCGGTTGAGTATGTGCACCCAAGCAAAAATTGTTTGATTACGCACCGTGAAGTAGGCCGTGATACCAATGGTTGGTTTAACGCGCTGAAAAATACATTAAGACAGGCTCCTGATGTGATTTTGATTGGTGAGATACGCGATAAGGAAACCATGGAATTTGCTTTGGCTTTTGCTGAAACCGGACACTTGTGCATGGCTACACTGCATGCAAATAGCTCGAATCAGGCTTTGGATCGTATTATTAACTTTTTTCCTGAAGAGCGTCATGCGCAGTTACACATGGATCTTTCGCTTAATTTACGTGCTTTTGTCTCACAGCGTTTGGTTTCTAAGGCCGGTGGCGGGCGTGTAGCTGCGATTGAAATATTACTTAATTCACCATTGATTGCAGACCTGATTCTTAAAGGTGAAACCAATATGATTAAAGAGATTATGGCTAAGTCTACCGAGTTAGGCATGCAAACTTTTGATCAGGCTTTATTTGATCTTGCTGAGTCTGGCAGAATTTCACAGGAAGATGCTTTAAGAAATGCCGATTCCATTAATGAATTAAGATTGAGGTTCAAATTGAAAGGTAAGTCTCAGGAAAAATCTGAGTTGGCAGATCAGTTATCTCTGCATGAAGAACATAAAACCGGTGCTGCACAGAGTGAATCTGCCGCTGCGCAGGCAGTCTAAGTTTTAATTAAAGGAAAATATATGAAACGTATCATTTATTTCTTAGTGACCAACTTGGCTATTATGTTGGTACTTTCTTTCACCATGCGTGTGCTGGGAGTGGAGCCTTATTTAAATGCCAACGGTTTAGATTTAGGTAATTTATTGGCTTTTGCCGCGATAATGGGTTTTGGCGGTGCATTTATTTCACTGGCAATGTCAAAATGGTCAGCAAAGCGTATGTCTGGTGCTGTGGTTATTGAAGAGGCGCGAACCCCGAATGAAATCTGGTTAGTGAAAACAGTACGTGAGCAGGCAGATGTTGTAGGTATAAAAATGCCTGAGGTGGCTGTATTTGACTCACCTGAAGTGAATGCCTTTGCGACTGGTATGACTAAAAACAGCTCATTGGTAGCAGTATCTACCGGTTTGCTGAACGTTATGACTAAAGATGAGGCGGAAGCTGTGCTGGCACATGAGGTTTCTCATATTGCTAATGGCGATATGGTGACTTTGACTCTGATACAAGGCGTGGTGAATACGTTTGTGATGTTTTTATCACGCGTGATTGGATACACAATTGATAAAGTTGTGTTTAAAACAGAGCGTGGTACAGGCCCAGCTTTTTTTGTAACCATGATTATTGCTGAGTTGGTGCTTGGCGTATTGGCTTCAATCGTTGTGATGTGGTTTTCACGTCAACGCGAATTTCGTGCAGATGCCGGTGCGGCTAAACTATCTGGCAGAACCAAGATGATTGCAGCATTGGAGCGCCTAAAAGCGCAACATGAGCCATCAGTATTACCCAAACAAATGGCTGCATTTGGTATTTCCGGTGATGGGGGCTTTACAAAATTATTTTCTAGTCACCCAAGCCTGGATGACCGTATCGCGGCATTACGTCAGCAATAAAATAAGCATAAAACAGCTAACTGGAAGGTTAGCTGTTTCAAATAATACTAATCATTAATAGTTAAGAGAGTTGCATGGGCGAACTGCAATCGATAGGCAATTGGTGGATGTGGTCAGGATTTGGCGTATTTGTGCTGTTGATGCTGGCAGTAGATATGTTCTTACTGGACCGCAACGGCGCACAGAAAGTTGGCGCAAAAGAAGCATTGATCTGGTCATTTGTCTGGTTTGCAATGGCGATGCTGTTTGGTGCCATACTTTGGGGCTGGCTGGATCACACGGCAGGGCGTGAGATAGCAGATGTCAAAGTCATGGAATATCTCACCGGGTATTTATTGGAAAAAACCCTGGCGATGGACAATATTTTTGTCTTTGTCATGATATTCAGTTATTTTGCGGTGCCTCTGGAATTTCAGAAGCGTATCTTGGTGTATGGCGTACTTGGTGCAGTCATACTGCGAGCATTGATGATTGTGCTGGGCGCATGGCTGATTGCGCAGTTCCATTGGGTGCTCTATGTGTTTGGTGCGTTTTTGCTGGTGACCGGCATCAAGATGTTTGTGTTTGCTGACCAGGAGCCTGATCTGGCAAATAATCCGCTGCTAAAGTGGGTAAGAAAGCACATGCGCATTACAAATGATTACCATGGCGATAAATTCTGGATCATGGATAAAGGTGTGCGCTGGTTTACGCCGATGTTTCTGGTACTGGTATTAATTGAATTCTCTGATGTGATTTTTGCGATGGATAGTATCCCGGCGATCTTTGCGATTACCAATGATCCATTCATTGTATTTACGTCGAATATCTTTGCGATACTTGGTTTACGCGCATTGTATTTCTTGCTGGCGGATATGGCAGAGCGTTTCCACCTGCTTAAATTTGGTTTGGCAGTGGTGCTGATGTTTGTAGGTACAAAAATGCTGATTGTAGAATGGTTTAAGATACCTGTAGCGGTTTCACTGGGCGTGGTGGTGGCGGTAATAGGCACCAGCATTTTACTGAGCCTGATAGCGACTCGAAACAAGCAACACTAAGTAGCGACGTTCAATAATACATGATAAAGATTTGTATTATTGAACGTAGGGATTTTGTTGATATACTAGACTTATCAAAATAATGTTTTACCTTCAATCATGACCCTAAGCGAATTACGTTTTGTAGTAGCAGTAGCTAAAGAGCGCAATTTCAGGCGCGCCTCAGAAAAGTGTTATGTGAGTCAGCCGGCACTTAGTCTGGCTATTAAAAAACTTGAAGAAGATCTGGGTGTATTGATTTTTGAGCGTAGCCACACCGATATAAGCCCAACGCCTATAGGCGAAAAGATTATCGAGCAGGCTATCAAGGCTTTAGAAGAAATAAATTATATCCGCGAAATTGCCAAGCAGGGTGCTAATCAACTTAGTGGCGCTTTCCGGTTGGGTTTAATCTATTCGGTTGGTCCATACCTGCTGCCGGAAATAATTCCAATATTGCGTAAAAGTGCTCCAGACATGCCGCTGGATATAGAGGAAAATCTGACTGTACAGTTGGAGGCACAACTTAAGAACGGTGTAATTGATGCAGCGGTCATTGCCCTGCCTTTTGATGTGCCTGGAATCAACACAATGCCGCTCTACGATGAAAAATACGTGGTGATGGTACCTATAGGTCACAGCTGGGCTGATCGCCAGTCTGTCAGCGCAGATGAGCTGGCGGATGAAAATGTATTGTTGCTTAATAGTGGTCATTGTTACAGCCACCAGGTGTTACAAGCTTGTCCTGATCTGTCGCGCAAAGGTCAGGTGTTACAGGGTAACTCTTTAGAGACTATTCGTAATATGGTGGCTTCTAATCTGGGTATTACGGTTGTGCCGTGCAGTGCAGCCACAGAGCGTTATATTAATCCATTGGTAAAGGTAATTCCGTTTACTGAACCTGTGCCTGTGCGCAGGGTTGCCTTAGCTTGGCGTAAGAGTTATGCAAGGGAGTTGGCAGTAAATAGTGTGGCAGATGCCATAGGACAGATAGAGTCTGATTGCCTGCAAATGGTGAATAACATTCAGGCATAAAAAAACGGATACCTAGGTATCCGTTTTTGTTCTTACATTATTTGTAAGTATAGCGAATCTTTAAGATTATTTTATCTTAGCGATTGCAAACGTACATTGTAACTTCGAAACCGAAACGCATTTCAGTAGCAGCTGGTTTTGTCCACATAATAAATCTCCTAAAGTTATTAATTAAGTACACGTTCTATGACTCAAATAATACAGCGGGATTAAAAAATCAAACTATGTAAACTGCTTAAATCACACTAATGATTTTCATTAGATAATGAAGCCGCTGATAATACTTAATAAGTAACAAATACGCGGTAACCGGTAACCGTTACATTATTAGTACTAATGGGTAGATTAATTTTGACTTCTGCGCCGGGCTTGAATCCGTCAGTAATATGAGTTTCAGCAGATAAATACTCGCCAGGTTTAAAAATACGACGTAATAACGGCTTGTCATCAACATCGGTAAGTGTCAGTTCTAGGTTCGGGTAGGCCAGAATGAGGCTGCCGGTGTTGATCAAATTGCTTGAAAATCGTATTAGTCCGGCATGTTCCGCATCTTCCTGCATATCTGAGTCATCAATGACAATAGATTCAATTTGTTTAGGCAGATTGATACTGCAGGCCAGTTGCTGGCATGCCTTAACTAATAAGGGTTTTGTATTTGGGTAATAAATTGCGATTTTATCGCGTAAAAAATAAATGCTTTGAATGCCGGCAATCAAAACTAAAATCAAACAAGCAACAGCCCACAGCCAGCTGAGTGATTTAGCCGTTAATTTTTTACTGCCAAAACGGGGTTTTCTGAATGCATCGCCCAAATAACTGGGTTGTTGGCTATTTTCCTCAGTAATATTGATGGATGTTTCGGCTGGAGAAAAATCCTGGGTCGGTGTTGTAGTGTCAATCGATGGCGTATCATCATTAAGCTTAATGTTGCTATCACTGGAGTATCCGCTGCCATTTGCTGCGACGCTGACTAGTTGTGCATTAGCATCAAATACATGCATGCATTGACCACAGCGGACTTTACCGCCGTGTTTATTTAGCTGTTCTTCAGTAGCAAAAAATTGAGTTTGGCAGGCTGGACAATGAGTTATGACGCGCATTTTTTAGTGCCAGTGAGCAACACCCAGGAATCCATATACTGGGGTGTTTCCATATCAAACCATTCGGCATAAATGGCAGAAACAGCAGACTCTTGTTCACGTAAAATTCCAGAGAGCGCAATCTTTCCACCGGCCTTGCATGATTTAGCAAGTGCAGGGGCTAATACGCTTAATGCACTTGATAAGATGTTAGCTACGACAATATCAAATTCTTCAGCCTTGTATTGGCTGGCAGGGTAAAACTCGGCAGTTACCTGATTTTGTTCGGCATTATACAAACTGGATTGTATCGCTTGTATGTCTATATCGGTGCCTACAACTTTACCAGCACCTAGTTTTTTAGCAGCTATTGCTAAAATACCTGAGCCACAACCATAGTCAAGTACGGTTAGGTTGGGTTTAACTGTTTGTGTGAGCCATGCCAGACACAAATGTGTAGTAGGGTGGCTACCGGTGCCAAATGCCAGTCCTGGATCCAGAATAATATTGATTGCATTCGGGTTGGGTGAGCTATGCCAGGTAGGCACAATCCATAATGTGTCTGTGATTTTAATTGGATCGAATTGCGATTGTGTCGCACGGACCCAGTCCTGCTCTTCAATGACTTCTGTGCTGTAGTTCAGGCCGGATAATTTTGTTTGTGCCTGTAATTTTGCCATAATTGCGGCAACATCTACGCCTTCATCAAACAATGCGCTAACCAGATTCTGTTGCCAAATACCAGGCGGTGGGTCACCTGGTTCGCCAAATATCGGCTGTTCATCAATGGTTTCTGCATTGGCGTCTTCAATGATTGCAGACAGTGCGCCAAGCTCCATGAGGGTATCGCTAATCAGATCAGCGGTATTATCCTGTGCTTCAATTTTTAGTGATACCCAAGCCATACTTACCTAAATTATTTATTGTAGATACCAAGTTTTTGTTCAAGGTAGTGAATACTGGTGCCACCCAGATGGAATGCCGCGTCAGCCATAAGGTCTGCATGCAGTTCAATATTGGTGCTGATGCCGCTGATCATCATCTCAGACAGGGCAATACGCATACGTGCAATTGCCTGATCACGTGTATCACCGTAAGTGATGAGCTTGCCAATCATGGAGTCATAGTGCGGTGGCACGGTATAACCTGCATAAGCATGCGTATCAATACGTACACCGGGGCCGCCTGGCATGTGGAATGTTTCAATTTTTCCAGGTGACGGAACAAAATTGTATGGATCTTCGGCATTTAGACGGCATTCAATTGCATGGCCGCGCAGTTGCACGTCTTTTTGGCGGAACTTTAGTTTTTCGCCAGCTGCAACAAAAATTTGCTGTTGCACCAGATCAATACCGGTAATCATTTCGGTAACTGTGTGCTCAACCTGTAAACGTGTATTCATTTCAATGAAGTAGAACTCACCGTTTTCATATAAAAACTCGAAAGTACCTGCGCCGCGGTATTTGATTTTACGGCATGCTTCAGCACAGCGTTCACCGATTTTGTCGCGCAATCTTGAATTTAATAAGGGTGCCGGCGCTTCTTCAATAATCTTTTGGTGGCGGCGTTGCATGGAGCAATCGCGTTCGCCTAAAAATACTGCATTACCGTGTTGATCAGCCAAAATCTGAATTTCAATATGGCGTGGTTTTTCCAGGTATTTTTCCATGTATACCATTGGGTTGCCAAACGCAGCCTGTGCTTCAGCTTTGGTCATGTTAACTGAAGTAAGTAACGCGGCTTCGGTATGCACTACACGCATACCGCGCCCGCCGCCGCCGCCGGCTGCCTTGATAATGACTGGGTAGCCGATTTGTTTTGCAGTTCTAATAATTTCGGCTGGATCGTCAGGCAAAGCACCTTCTGAGCCAGGTACGCAAGGTACGCCGGCTTTACGCATGGCATCTTTGGCTGAAACCTTGTCGCCCATCAGGCGTATGGTTTCGGCACGTGGACCAATAAATACAAAGCCGCTTTGTTCTACACGCTCAGCAAAGTCGGCATTTTCAGATAAAAAGCCATAGCCTGGGTGAATTGCCTGCGCATCGGTTACTTCAGCGGCACTGATTACGGCGGGTACGTTAAGATAACTTTGGTTAGAAGGTGCCGGGCCGATACAAACTGATTCGTCCGCCAGTTTTACATATTTGGCCTCGCGGTCGGCTTCTGAATGCACGGCGACCGTTCTGATGCCAAGTTCGCGACATGCGCGCTGAACACGTAGTGCGATTTCACCGCGATTCGCGATTAAGATTTTGTCAAACATAGCCATGAAAGTTGAATTCCAATCTTTTTAAAATTTTAGCCAATAATGAAGAGTGGTTCGCCGTATTCAATGGCTTGACCGTTATCGACCAAGATTTTTTTGATAACACCAGCTTTGTCAGCTTCAATTTCATTTAATAATTTCATCGCTTCAATAATGCAAAGCGTATCGCCTATGGCTACCGTGTCGCCTACTTCCACAAATGATTTGGCATCCGGTGAAGGTGAGCGGTAGAAAGTGCCTACCATCGGTGACTTAACTGCATGGCCTTCTTCAACGACAGGCGCTTCTATAGCAGCAGGTGCTGTTGCGGCTGGCGCTGAAAATTGAGCAGCGTTATATTGTACCGGTGCGTATTGCTGCATTGGTGCGTTGGATGTGAAATTACGGCTGATGCGTACTTTTTCACCATCTTCTGTAAGTTCAAGCTCGGAAATGCCTGATTCTTCTACTAAGTCGATTAACTTCTTAAGTTTGCGTAAATCCATGATAACCCTCTGAGAATCTTATTAAATTATATTATTTGGAACGATCGAAATGTTGAATAGCATAATCAAGTGCTAATGAATATCCTTTAGCGCCTAAGCCACTGATAATACCAACGGCAATATCAGTGAAGTATGAATGATGGCGGAATGCTTCGCGTGCAAAAACATTAGATAAATGTACTTCGATAAATGGTACTTTTACTGCGCTTAGCGCATCGCGCATCGCAACAGATGTATGAGTGAATGCAGCTGGATTGATAATTACAAAGTCAGTTTTTGTGGTTGCCAGAGATTGAATTTTAGCTACCAGCTCGGCTTCAGAGTTGCTTTGAAAACATTCCAATGCGATATCAGCTGCCTTTGCCTGATTGGTCAGTGCCTGATTGATACCGTCCAATGTGGTATTGCCGTAGTGTTCTGGCTCGCGCAATCCCAACAGGTTGAGGTTGGGACCATGCAAAACTAAAATGGATTTAGATGACATGGTTGGTTGCCTTTGCTTGCGAATTATTGCGTATATTGCTGTATTTCATAAACGCAAGTTTGCCGAAGTTAAGGAATTTTGTCCAGCAACTTTGATGTAATTAAGCGAATTTACCTAATTTATAGATAACTAATGCGAAGTATCTTTAAATGCAGGGGTACTTAATTATAAGGCAATTTTTAGTGCGGTAATAAGTTTTGTATGGATTTTTCAAGTAAAGGCTTGGTGATTCTGCCAAAAAATGTATCAATTACGGTGCCATCTTCGCCAATTATGACGGTATAAGGTAGAACGCCTTTGTTGTTACCCAGGTTGGTACTTAAGTCAATGTTTTCATTATCGGCGATAAAAGTCGGATACATTACCGGATAGGATTGCAGAAATGTTCTGACTGCCGCCAGTTCGTCTTCTGCAATGCCTAAAACCATGACATTTTTGTTTTTATATTCCTGTTGTAACTTTGAGAGTTCCGGCATTTCTTCGCGGCAGGGCGGGCACCATGTCGCCCAGAAGTTAAGCACGATAATTTTGCCGCGGTATTGATTCAGGTTTTGTTTGACGCCTTGCGAGTCGGTCAGGCTGGCTGCAAAAAGCGGTGCGCTATTTATTGCCGGGTTGTTAATCATGGGGTTGATGGCAAAATGCCGTACAGCCAAGCCTAAAATGATCAGCGTAAGCAAATAGCCAGTGATGGATAACGTTTTTTTTAGCATTGAGTGGTTTCCGGCAGGCAACTGCCGCGCTGATTCAAGGTTTTAAGAAAATCATCGGCATTTTGGTAACCGACAACCTTGAGATGAGATTCCTCTATAGCTTTGTCGTTGAAAAATAAAATTCCGGGTGGGCCGAACAGGTTGAATTTCTGTAACAAGGCTTTATCGTCTTCCGTGTTATTTGTGACATCTGCCTGTAGCAGAATAGTGTCTTTCAGTGCATTTTGTATCCGCGCATCGCTAAACGTAAATTGATCCATTTCCTTGCATGATACGCACCAGTCAGCGTAAAAATCGAGCATCACCATTTTACCCTGGGCTGCTTTTAATTGAGCATCAAGTTCAGTCAGATTTTTAACACGTTTAAAGTCAAGGCTGGAGTGTTGTTGGATTGAGGTGTTTTTTGCCAGCAATCCACCTAGCGGTTGTAATGGAGACTTGGCATTGGATAGCGCGCCGACCAGCATTGCCAGGCCGGTAACCAGCATCATCAATGCGATACCTTTCCAGAACCTGAGTGCTGGTTTTACATCAACCGGTAGCGGATCCAGTGCGTGCATAAAAATTGCGGGCACAATTAATAATGCAGCCCAAAGTACCATTTGTACACTCAACGGAATAAGTGGCGCAATCAGCCATAACGCTACGCCCAGCATCAACACGCCGAACAAGTTACGTACTGCATTCATCCAACTGCCTACCTTGGGTAGCAGGGTGCCGGCTGATGCGCCAATGAGAATTAGTGGGGCGCCCATACCGAGGGAAAGTGAAAATAAGGCAACGCCACCTAGCACTACATCACTGGTTTTGCTGATATAAAGCAAGGCACCGGCAAGTGGTGCAGCCACGCACGGGCTGATGATTAACGCTGAAAGTACGCCCATCAGAAAGTCGCTGAATAAATGCCCACCTTTGATACGACGGCTTAAAGACATCAGCCCGTTTTCAAGGCCACTTGGCAGTTTTAGCTCATAAAAGCCAAACATGGATAGTGCCAGCAGTACAAATACTAAGGCACCAAAGCCCAAAGCCCATGGTGTTTGCAAGGCGGCACTTAGCATTTGCCCGGATAAGCCGGCTGCGATGCCGGCCAGCGTATAGGTAAGGCACATGCCGAATGTATAGGCCAGTGACAGGTTGAAAGCATGAAAGCGAGTGACATGGGCGTTTTTACCGATAATGATGGAAGACAGAATCGGAATCATTGGAAATACGCAGGGAGTGAAGGCCAGCAACAAACCGGCAGTAAAGAAACCTAGAATGATCAGCCACCATTTACCGCTTTTCAGTAGGCTGGTTGCCTGACTATCATCGCTGCTGTTGGCTTTGATACCGCCTGGTTCTTTTGATGCTGAAGTATCTGACGCTGTATCAGCTACTTGAAGCTTAATAGTGAAAGTTTTGTGTTGCGGTGCATAGCATAGGCCTTTTTCACTGCAGCCCTGATAGCTGGCTTTGATGGTTACTGGCGTATTGCTTGCGTCTTTAATGTCAATATTTCCAGTAAAATCATGGTGGTATACTTCCATCTTGCCAAAATTAGGGTCGTTTTTGATGTCGCCACTAGGCAATTGCACTATATGATCCAGTGCTGGTGATAACACAAATTTAATGCGCTCTTTGTACAGGTAATAACCAGGGGCTACTTTAAAGTTAGCATGGATTTCTCCGTTAACCTGAATAATATCCAGTCCAAAAGCTATATCTGGTGACAGGAATTCTTCTTCAGCTGTATCGTTGGTAAATAAGCTGTTACTGATGCTGCTTGTATTGGCAGCGTTACTATTAGCAGAGTTACTTAGCAACGTGGCAAATACGGTAAATAGTATAAATAAAAAATAAGAAAATCTTTTTAACATGGAGAACCTTAAGTAGATAATTGTGCGCTTACCCATTGTAAATATTGAGGTAAGCCACCATCTACGTTGATAGTGATTATTTCAGGAAGTTCATAAGGGTGCGCTTTTATAATGGCAGCTTGCAGTGCGCAGTATTGAGCTTTATTGGTTTTAATCAGCATGGGTATTTCATTGGTATGTTCCAGTTTATCCTGCCATTCGTAGATAGACTGGCAAGCTCCTAATATGTTTACACACGCAGCTAGTTTTTGTGTAACGAGAGACTCGGCCAGCTGTTTGGCGCTGGCTACATCAGGCATATTGGTCAGCACTAATATAGGCTCTATTTGCGCAACTGTTTTTTGATTCAACATTTAAGGTAGCATAGCATGCGTTTTTTAATAGGTTTGATTTTACTCGCTTTTCCAATCGCAGAGATATGGCTGTTGATTGAATTGGCAGGCCGGTATGGCTGGCTGCTGTTATTTTACTTAGTCGTTATAGGTTGGTTAGGCTTACGCTTGATTCGCGAGGAAAAAGCAACGTTCAGCGTACGTATGATGCAGAACATGGCTACTGGCGGTAACCCGGCAAAAGCCGTTTTTGGCAGTGCGCGCAATATTATCGCGGGTGTATTGTTGATGCTGCCCGGTGTGATCACTGATATTATTGCAGTTACCTTGCTGCTGATCCCGATCAAAAGTACCCAATCAATAAACGAGCCGCCTTCAAATGACCCATTTCGCGAATCGCCATATCAAGCGGCCAATGATGATGTGATAGAGGGCGAATTTCGCCGTGAAGACTAGTGCGACCAAACTCTGCATTTATAGAAGTACCCTAATATAAATTTTAATTAAATCTACAGAATTACATAACATGACATATCAAATTACTATCCAACCCAGCGGCCATACCTGTAACGCAAAAGTGTATGAAACTGTTTTGGAATCAGCTTTAGAGGCAGGTTTTAATATTCCATATGGTTGCCGTAACGGTGCCTGTGGCAGCTGTAAGGGAAAAATCTTGAGCGGTGAGGTAGATTATGGCGATTATGCGCGCAGTGCGTTGAGCGAAGAAGAAAAAGCCGCCGGTAAAGCGCTATTCTGCTGTGCACGACCATTGTCGGACCTTACTATTGAGTGTCGTGAAATTATTATAGGCACTATAGCGCCGCGCATACTTCCTGCGAGAGTTGAGAGCAAGCAGCAGCTTTCTCATGATGTGATGGCTTTATTTTTAAAACTGCCCAGTAATGAGCGTTTGCAGTTTATGGCGGGACAATATATTGAGTTTTTACTGAAAGATGGCAAGCGTCGTGCTTTTTCACTCGCTAATGCACCGCATGCAGATAACTTGCTGGAATTGCATTTACGTTTGATTCCGGGTGGGGTGTTTACCGAGTATGTGTTTAATGAAATGCCGGATAAAGCTATTTTGCGCATTGAAGGCCCATTCGGCAGTTTTTATTATCGTGATGATTCTGATAAGCCTATGATCATGGTGGCGGGCGGTACCGGGTTTGCGCCAATCAAAGGTATTGTTGAACACATGATACACAATAATATTAAACGCGAAATCACGATATATTGGGGTGCAAAAGCACTGGAAGACCTGTATATGCCAGCCTTACCCGAGGCTTGGACAAAGTCATATCCACAGATAAAATTCATTCCGGTGTTGTCTGATGCAACACCTGAGAATAACTGGCAGGGCCGAACTGGCCTGGTGCATCAGGCGGTATTGGATGATATTAGCGATTTAAGTGCTTATGAAGTTTATTGCTGTGGTGCGCCGGCAATGGTGGAAGTTGCTCATGGCAGTTTTGTGCAGGCGGGTTTGCCTGATGATGCTTTTTATTCGGACGCGTTTAGTTACGCTAAGCCTACACCGCCAGTGGCTGGTGCTTAAAAGCGCTCTAAAACTTATAGGGGTTGCTTATTTAAACAGTAATCCCTGTTTGTTTTTTGCTGTAGCCAGTGCCTGAATCAACTTTTCCAAATCGGAATTATGTATCAAGTCTTGTGCTAGTTTGGCAGAGATTTCAGCTTTTTCAAAATCACCTTCCGCTAAAGCATGCATGCCTTCCAGCAAGGCGGCATTACCGGCTTTTAAACGTAAAGTTTCTTTTTTGCTACGTTTTTTTGATGGCAGGTGGCGCAAATAATGTACAAATCTTAAGCAATAATGCAG
>Ga0208120_100032_pt1 | contig 62642 bp, 61 predicted proteins | sample LakWasMet52_LOW8_2_FD_183888 | JGI IMG/M metagenome (GOLD analysis project Ga0208120, IMG submission 183888) | Freshwater sediment methanotrophic microbial communities from Lake Washington under simulated oxygen tension - Sediment Metagenome... | ecosystem: Environmental > Aquatic > Freshwater >...
AAACTTGGTGTCTGGCAGGTACTGGCAGCGCATGCCACGGCTATTAATACGATTCATGTGTCACAAAAAGGCAGCATCGGACGCAGCGTTCTGCGAGCAGAGGACTACGCACAGGAAGCCTTAGGTTATGTATTGTCCTATGGCGCCTTATGCACTGTGTTGAATGCGCAGATTGCGCAATTTCCAATTATCCAATTGATTGATGAAGCACAGGTTGAGGCTATCAGTCATGACGTGAATCATGCTACTGTGCGCTTTCATTATCATGATGAGCCGTTCAGTTTTGAACCGGCATTGGCTGTGCTTGCCGATGGTGGCAGAAGCCTGGAAGAAGTGGCGGGGCTTAAACGTGATACCAAAGAATATGGACACGACGCACTGATTACCAAAGTAAGCGCTGAATTACCGCATGACAATATGGCATATGAACGCTTTACCGCAAATGGCCCAATGGCGTTATTGCCCAATGGTGAACGTGATTTTTCATTGGTGTGGACTGGCAAAAAAGCACTGATAGAGCCATTGCTGGCCTTGAGTGACGCGGAGTTCCTTGAACAATTCCACCAGCAATTCGGCGACAGGGTCGGGCGTTTTTTAAGCGTGGAAAAACGCATGACTTTTCCATTAAAGCTATCTCAACTGGTGGCAGCAGATACCCCGCATCTGGTGGTAATTGGTAACGCTGCACAAACCATGCACCCGGTAGCCGGGCAAGGCTTTAATGTAGGGCTCAGGGATGCTGAAGTGCTGGCAAAACATATTACGAGTTCAATGGCTGCATTGGGCAGTAGTGACATGCTTGCAGCATACCGTGCCAGTCGTAAGACAGATACAAAAAATGGTCTGTTATTTACGGATTTTCTGGTTAACATTTTTTCTAATGATATTTTAGGTGTTTCTGCGTTACGAAGTGCCGGCATTGGCTTGTTTGACGTGGTGAAGCCGGTTAAGCGCCATTTGGTAAGTAAAATGAGTTTTGGTAAATGAGCAATAGCATCATTACAGTGGATGTGACTATCGTGGGTGCCGGCTTGGTTGGTTTGTCAGCTGCGGCTGCTTTGTCCCAGGCTGGTTATCAGGTGGTGTTGGTAGATGATCGTCCCTATGCTCCATCAGAGCAAGGTATGGATGATTGGGATCAGCGCATCTATGCCATTAGCCCTAAAAATGCACAATGGTTATCTAACCTCGGTGTATGGCCGTTGCTTGATAAAAGCCGTGTCGGTGAAATGCAGGCAATGGAAATATGGGGTGATGTAACGCTGACCCCATTATGCTTATCTGCTGAGGAAGCAAATGCTGATGAGTTAGCTTTTGTTGCGGAAGAAAGCGCTTTGAAACAGGCGCTTATGCAACAGGTGCAAGCTTGTGGAGTGCGCACAATGTTTGGCCGTAAATGTACCAAACTGAATGCAAATCTTAATCAGGCAACACTTTATCTGGATAACCAGCAAGTCATTGAAAGTGCAATGCTGATTGCAGCTGATGGCGTGAATTCGTGGGTGCGCCAACAGCTTGCTATTGGCGTTGAACAGAAGGCATATCATCAAACTGCGATTGTGGCGAACTTCATGACCGAGAAGTTACACGGCAATGTTGCCAGGCAGTGGTTCAGGCAGGAAAAATTTACGCCGGATGCTGTTGGGCATTGCGGAATTCTGGCATGGCTGCCATTGCCAGATAACAGGATTTCCATCGTGTGGTCTGCATCTGAACAATATGCAGATTTTCTGCTTAAACTTGGCCATGATGAATTTACCAGCCAGGTTATGCAGGCTGGAAACTCAGTGCTGGGTAAGTTGACTTTGATAGGTGAGCCGGCAGCTTTTCCGCTGGCTTTGAAGAAGGCAGAAAGTATCGTCAAAGATTCTGTAGTGTTAGTTGGTGATGCTGCACACCGTATTCACCCGATGGCGGGGCAGGGGGTTAATTTAGGCTTTCGGGATGTGATTGATCTGGTCGAGGTTATCAGTAACAGGCATCCATATCAGCTTATTAATGACATTGGCCTGCTAAAGCGATATACGCGAGCAAGAAAGGCAGATACGTTTAACATGCTGGCACTTACTAATGGCTTGTATCATTTATTTGAAAGTCAAAATGATATGGTACAGAAAGTAAGGAATTGGGGATTATCTGCGACCAACCAGCAAACGGTGAAAAAAATGCTGGTTAAAAATGCAATAGCACTTTAGTTCATCGGTTTAGAGTTTTATTGGCTTAATCTGTAATTGCAGCAATTTGGAATTTTTATAAAGGAAATTGAATGATAAAAAAAATAGTTAGCCTTGCTTTAATGGCTGCATTTTCAACATTGGCAATGGCTGATGAGGCCAGCGTTAAAAAAGCAGTTGAAGCGGCTTATCCAAAATTTAAAGTAGATAAGGTCACCAAAACACCGTATGCAGGTTTGTATGAGGTGTTTATGGGTGGGCAAATTATCTACGCCGATGAAAAGCTTACTTTTTTAATTGCAGAAGGTCGTTTGGTTGATCCGAAAACGAAAAAAGATATTACAGGCGAGCGTCTGGATGAGCTGACTAAGATTGATTTTTCCAGCTTGCCGCTTGAACAGGCAATTAAAGTGGTCAAAGGCAATGGCAGTCGCAAGCTGGTAGTGTTCTCGGATGTGGATTGTCCATATTGCAAGCGCTTGGAGCGTAATGAACTTGCGAACATTACTGATGTAACGATTTATACATTTTTATATCCTATCGAGCAGTTGCATCCTGATGCTGCAAACAAATCCAAACTTATCTGGTGTGCTAATAATCGGGTGAAAGCCTGGGAAGATTGGATTCTGAGGGATCAGCTTCCAAATGCTGCTGGCAATTGTGATGTGCCTTTGGAGAAAGTTGGTCAGTTAGCAAGAAAAATAGGTGTTGTTAGTACCCCAACCATGATTTTTGCAGATGGTAAACGTATGCTAGGCGCGCAGCCTTATAAAGAAATTGAGCGCATGTTATCCGTAACAGTTAAAAAATAGCGGTTAGAATTTCAGAAAGTAGGTAGCGTTGGAGTTTGTAACAGTAGGCAAGTAACAAAACAGTTAAAATAAAAAACGACCATCATTGGTCGTTTTTTATTTTAACTGCTTACAATTTGTTTTACTTTAACCGCTTACTACTTGGCCCATTTTGAATATAGGTAAGTAGAGGGCAACGACCAGACCGCCAATCAGCGTACCAAGCACCACCATAATGACTGGCTCCATCAAGCTGGATAAAGCTTCCACTGCATCATCTACTTCAGCTTCATAGAAATCGGCAACTTTGCCGAGCATGGAGTCCAGAGCGCCAGACTCTTCACCAATGGCAGTCATTTGCAGCACCATGTTCGGGAAAACGTCACTGTTTTGCATGGCGACAGTTAGGCTTGTACCGGTGCTAATTTCGCTTTGAATTTTCTTGGTTGCTTCATAATATACCCGGTTGCCTGATGCTCCTGCGACGGAATCCAGCGCCTCAACTAGCGGTACGCCAGCCGAGAACATGGTGGCCAGCGTGCGTGCAAAACGGGCAATGGTAGCTTTACGAATCAGTTCGCCAAATATTGGCAATTTAAGAATTAGCCTATCCATAGTGGCCTGCATGGATAGGGAGCGCTTCCAGGTGTAGAAGAAGAACCATAAACCAAAGCCGATGGAGCCGAATATTGCCCACCACCATGTTACAAAGGCATCTGAAATAGCCATCACGATGAGTGTGGGCGCTGGTAAGTCTGCACCAAATCCACTGAATAGCTCCTTAAAAGCAGGAACGACAAAAATCATGATCACAGCCGTGATGATGAAGGCGACGATAATGATTGATACCGGGTAGAAAAGTGCAGATTTAATTTTCGATTTGATGGCAATGATTTTTTCTTTATATGTAGCCAATCTGTCTAGTAATGTGTCCAGAATACCTGCTTGTTCACCGGCGCCGACTAAATTACAAAACAGTGCATCAAAATAAAGCGGGTATTTACGAAATGCTGTGCTGAGACTGCTACCTGTTTCAACATCGGATTTTATATCAAGCAGTAGTTTTGCTACGGCCGGGTTGCTATGGCCTTTACCAACGATGTCAAAAGACTGTAGTAATGGCACGCCTGCCTTCATCATGGTGGCGAGCTGGCGTGTAAATAGCGTTACGTCCTTATCGGAAACCTTGCCTTTGTTGGCAAAGCTGCTTTGTTTTTTCAGCTTGGTAACAGTAATGCCCTGGCGACGCAGGCTGGAGTTAACCAGAGTCTCGCTTGCGGCTTTCATCTCACCTTTTATTATTTTGCCTTTTTTGTCCTTACCTTCCCATAGGTAGGTAATTTCTTTTGAGGATTTAGGATTGGCTGCCATGATGATTTCCTATGCGAGATGCATTTTGTGCATTGGTATATATTTATTCTTATAGAAAAGTGGAAAACTACTCATTGGTACAAGCTTCCACTTCTTCAATCGAGGTTAATCCCTGTATCACTTTTAGTACACCGGAGCGGCGCAGGTCATTTACCCCTTCCAGTTTTGCCTGATCTGCAATGTCATGTGCAGTGCCGTTTTTCATAATAATACGGCTGATCGCATCGGTAACAGGCATCACCTGGTAAATACCTACACGGCCTTTATAGCCGCCGTTGCATAGCTCGCAGCCATTTGGGTTATGCCCGTACAGTTGCCATTCTTCCTTGAAGTCATCTTCAATAAAACCCACACTTAATAAAGCCTCTTTTGGTACGGATAATGGTACTTTGCAATGTTTACATAAACGTCTTGCCAGGCGCTGTGCAGTAATGAGTGAAACCGCAGAAGCAATATTGAAGGGGGCAACTCCCATATTGAGTAGGCGGGTAAGTGTTGAAGGAGCATCGTTGGTGTGTAATGTAGATAGCACCATATGTCCGGTAGATGCTGCTTTAATTGCCATGTCCGCGGTTTCAAGGTCACGGATCTCACCGATCATGATGATGTCAGGATCTTGACGTAAAAATGATTTCAAAGCTGCTGCGAAGGTAAGCCCCTGTTTGTCGTTCACGTTTACCTGATTTATACCTGCAAGCGGAATTTCACAAGGGTCTTCTGCGGTAGAAATATTGACGCCGGGATTATTTAGAATATTTAAACACGTATATAAAGAGACGGTTTTTCCAGAGCCGGTAGGGCCGGTAACTAGCACCAAGCCATAAGGCCGGCTCACTGCACTTAACAGGCGTTCTTTTTGTATCGGTTCATAACCAAGTGCTTCAATACCCAGCGTTGCGCTGCTAGGATCCAGAATACGCATTACGATTTTTTCGCCATGTATCAGTGGCAGAGTACTCACACGAAAATCAATGGTTCTTGTTTTTGATAGCACCAGTTTCATGCGCCCATCTTGCGGGATGCGTTTTTCCGAAATGTCCATGCTGGAAATCACTTTGATGCGCGATGCCAGTTTTTCTTTAATTGCAAGTGGCGGTTGAGTAATTTCGCGCAGAATGCCATCTACACGATAGCGTACGCGGTAAAATTTTTCATACGGCTCAAAATGTAAGTCAGATGCGCCCATGTTGATAGCATCCAGCAGCATCTTATTTAGGAATTTAACAACAGGAGCATCATCTACTTCTGACTCAGCAGGTTCGTTATCTGCCTGAGCGTTATCATCACCAAAGCCAAAATCACCAAAATCACCACTGTCTAAATCAAGAGACTTCATGCTCTTGTCGCTGGACTCGATAGCTTTGTCTATCATTCGGCCAAGCTTGTCGTCTTCAACAACAATCGGCGATACGTTCATACCCATTTGGAACTGCACGCTATCAAGTGCGTGTATGTTTGTCGGGTCTGAGATCGCAACGAAAAGCAAATTACCGCGTGTGTTTAAAGCTAATACACGATTAGCCTGCATTAATTTGGTGTCGATTTTTTTTGGTGGCAAGTAGTCTGGATTGTAGGCATCCAGATTCAAATAAGGGAATCCGAATGCTTTTGCTGTAGTTTCTGCAATAGCGAGAGGACTTAGTTTTTTGCTTTGAATGGCTTGTGAAATAAAGGGCGTTTTGGAAGTGCGCGCCTGCTCTTCAATAGCTCTGGCTTCATCTTCAGAAAGAAGTTTTTCCTGAATCAAAGTGCGAGCGAGGCCGCTTAATTTTGTTTGTGAGATTACAGATGCCATATTTGAGGATTAATTAGCTTGAGGGCTGTTCCATTTATTATTATTTTGGTTAATGATGCACTTTACACTATTCTTTGTAAAGACTCTAACGTGCTGATGCCTGATAATTTTAACAGTCTTGAATTATTGCTTGGAGCTATGGTTGTTAATATGAAGTTTATTGCGTAATGTTTTAAATCCAGAAAAGTTGGAAGAAAGGGCTTGACATCTCTGAAAAAGCAACATATAAATATGCTCAGGTGTTTGAATTCGAGTTTTTTGTAGCCTGCTTTAATTTAGTTACTGCGACTTCTGTTCTTGAGGCAAACTTTTTGGGGCGCCCCCCTGTGTATTATGTAAGGATGTATGAAATGGCAACAGGTACCGTAAAATGGTTTAACGATTCTAAAGGTTTCGGTTTTATTACTCCAGATGATGGTGGTGATGATTTGTTCGCTCACTTCTCTGCAATCGTAGAGTCTGGTTATAAAAGCCTAAAAGAAGGTCAGCGCGTAAGCTTTGATCTGACTGAAGGTCCAAAGGGTAAACAAGCTTCAAATATTCAAAAGGCTTAAGCTAATTTGATACTTACCTGTTTAGTTATTTACATGTAGTCAACTAAATGTAGTTAACTAAAATTCAAACAGCACATAAAATTGATATTTTATGTGCTGTTTTTTATGTGCTGGCGTTTTATGGCTAAGCTTCGAGTTTACATATTTGCAATGATTTCATCCCCGAACTGAGATGTGCCAACTTGAGTCGCATTTTCCATTTGTGTTGAAAAATCGCTGGTGACGCGTTTTGCAACGATAGCATTTGCAACGCCTTTCAAGACCAAGTCTGCTGCCTCGGTCCAGCCCAGGTGACGCAACATCATTTCGGCAGATAGTATCAGCGAGCTTGGGTTGGCAATATCCTTACCTGCTATTTTTGGTGCCGTGCCGTGGGTAGCTTCAAACATGGCAACGGTATCGCTTAAATTAGCCCCCGGTGCAATACCGATGCCGCCAACCTGTGCTGCTAAAGCATCGCTCATGTAATCACCGTTTAAGTTAAGTGTGGCAACTACATCATAGTCTTGCGGATGCAATAAAATTTCCTGCAGGAACGCATCAGCAATGCAGTCTTTAATTACTATGCCGTTTGGTAATTTGCACCATGGGCCGCCGTCAATCTCAACCGCACCGAATTCTTCTTTTGCTACTTCATAACCCCAGTCTCTAAAGCCACCTTCAGTGAACTTCATGATGTTGCCTTTATGAGATATGGTTACTGATTTGCGGTTATTGTCGATTGCGTATTGAATAGCCTTGCGTACCAAGCGTTTGCTACCATCGATGGATACAGGCTTGATGCCGATTGCGGATGATTCAGGGAAGCGGATTTTCTTACGTACGCCCATGTCGCTCAGAAAGTTGATGACTTTTTCAACTTCGTCCGTGCCGGCTGCCCACTCTATGCCGGCATAGATATCTTCGGTATTCTCGCGAAAAATCACCATGTCGACTTTTTCGGGATGTTTTACTGGGCTAGGGACGCCGCTGAAGTATTGCACCGGGCGCAGGCAAACGTAGAGATCCAGATCCTGGCGCAAGGTCACGTTGAGTGAGCGTATGCCGCCACCGACTGGTGTAGTCAGAGGGCCTTTGATTGATATGACATAATCACGTACGGCTTGCATGGTTTCAGCCGGTAACCATGTGTCCTTACCGTATACTTTCACTGCTTTTTCGCCGGCAAATACTTCCATCCAGGAAATTTTACGTGTGCCGTTATAAGCTTTATTTACTGCAGCATCTACGACCTTAATCATGGGAGGAGTAATATCCACACCTATACCATCACCTTCTATAAATGGGATAATCGGATGGTCAGGCACATTGAGTGAATTGTCAGTATTAACAGTAATTTTTTCACCAGTAGCTGGTTTAATAATTTTAGAAGCCATTCGAAATTTCCTAATATGATAATTTTATTCAACAAACCTTTTAACGTCGTGTGCCAGTTCAGTGCGCATGACCCTAAAAATGGAAAAGATGGGCACGCCACGTTAAAAAATTTCATCCCGATTCCTGATGTATATGCAGCAGGACGTTTGGATACGGACTCCGAGGGATTGCTTATTTTAACCGATGATGGGGTATTGCAACATCGTTTAAGTGATCCTAAATATAAAGAAGTTAAAACTTATTGGGTTCAGGTAGAGGGCGCGCCGACGGATGCCGATATGCAGCCGCTGCGACTTGGCGTTGATTTGGGTGATTTTGTCACCAGGCCTGCACTGGTGAGAATAATTGCCGAGCCAGAAAACCTGTGGCCACGAAACCCGCCGATACGTGAGCGTAAGGCGATTCCAACAACATGGTTGCAGATTAAAATATCGGAAGGTAAAAATCGCCAGGTGCGCCGCATGACGGCTAAGGTTGGTTTCCCGACTTTACGATTAATTCGTTACGCCATCGGGAATCATACGCTCGATGATATAGCGCCAGGCCAGTATAAGGTGCTGCAATCATGAAACCGGTTGTTATTTTCAGGCATGCTGCTTTGGAAGGGCCAGGGTATTTGGCAACATTTTTGGAGGCGCAGGGAATTCCATGGCAGTTAATTAAAGTTGACCAGAATGAACCTATTCCTCGGTCAGTTGATGGGTTCAGTGGAATGGTGTTGATGGGTGGCCCCATGAGTGTCAATGATGATCTGCCGTGGATTAGGCCTCTGTTGAATTTAATTCGGGAGGCGATAGCAGCAGATATTCCTGTATTGGGGCATTGTTTGGGCGGTCAGTTGATTAGCAAGGCATTAGCTGGAACGGTCACCCTAAACTCAGTAAAAGAGATAGGCTGGGGCGAGGTTTCGGTGAGCCGAAATGACATCGCCGAACATTGGTTTGGTGACCTGGAAAACTTTAATGCCTTTCATTGGCATGGTGAGACTTTTAGTCTGCCAACAAATGCGGTACGCCTGTTAACAAGTAACTATTGTGAAAATCAGGCCTATGCAATTGGCAAGCATCTGGCATTTCAATGTCATGTTGAAATGACGCCTGAAATGGTAGAAAACTGGTGTGAGGCCGGTACAGATGAAATAAAATGTGCAGCATCTAGCCCGGCAGTGCAGGCCCCTGATGTGATTATGCAAAACCTGCCGTTACATTGTTTTTTTCTAAATAAGGTGGCAAATCAGATATATACGCAGTGGATTAAAGGGTTGGTGAATTAATCCTGTCACTTGCTATGTTAAAATTGCCCAAATTTCATTGAGATCGCATCATGTCCGGTAATACTCTAGGTAAGCTTTTTACTTTTACTTCATTTGGTGAGTCACACGGTGCTGCAATTGGCGGCGTAGTCGATGGCTGTCCACCAGGTCTGGAGCTAAGTGCAGAGGATCTGCAGATTGATCTGGATCGCCGTAAACCCGGTACTTCACGCCATGTGACCCAGCGTCAGGAAGCTGATGCAGTGGAGATACTTTCCGGTATATTTGAAGGCAAGACTACAGGCGCGCCGATAGGGTTGCTTATTCGTAATACTGACCAGCGCTCTCAGGATTACAGCAAGATCATGGATACTTTCCGTCCCGGTCATGCCGATTACACTTACACACAAAAATACGGCGTGCGTGATTATCGCGGCGGTGGTCGTTCCAGTGCCCGTGAAACAGCTGTGCGAGTGGCTGCTGGCGCGATTGCAAAAAAATGGCTTAAAGAACGTTTTGGCGTAACAGTGCGTGGATATATGAGTCAATTGGGAGAGATCGAGATTCCGTTTGAAAGCTGGGATGTAGTGAATGACAATCCATTTTTCTCACCTAACACTACATTGTTGCCGGAATTGGAAGAATATCTGGATAAGATTCGTGCAGAACGCGACTCTGTAGGAGCATGCATTACGGTAGTAGCTGAAGGCGTTCCAGTGGGTTGGGGCGAGCCGATTTTTGATCGTTTGGATGCGGAAATTGCCTATGCCATGATGAGTATCAATGCGGTAAAAGGTGTGGAAATCGGTGAAGGTTTTGCAGCTGTTGCACAGCGTGGTAGCGTACATTCAGATGAGATGACGCCACAGGGCTTTGTTTCCAACCATGCGGGTGGCATTTTGGGTGGAATCTCCACCGGGCAGGAGATTCGCGTAAATGTTGCCTTGAAACCTACTTCAAGTATTCCACAGGAGCGTCGCTCAATCGATAAGCATGGCAATGCGGTGATGATGCAGACAACCGGGCGCCATGACCCATGTGTAGGTGTTAGGGCAACACCGATTGTAGAGGCGATGCTGGCAATGGTGTTGATGGATCACGCCTTGCGCAATCGTGCGCAAAATGCGGATGTTAATTGCAGTACGCCAAAAATATTCTAATTATATTTGGTACATTTAAATGAATGAAAAATCGTACAGTAACACGTGCATTTATAAACAATCAGTTATATTCTGCATTGGATTTTTAACTGACTGAGTAATAAAAAAGTCGGCTTAAGCCGACTTTTTTATTATGACTGACCCGTCACAAACAGATTGATATGCATACTAAACTTCACAATCGGCTATCCCGCTTCTATTTCATCTATTATTTTTTTGTAGGTGCGTTTGTACCTTATTGGGGTTTGTATCTACAGTCTGAGAAGTTCTCGGCAGCCGACATTGGTATATTGATGTCTTTATTCCAAATCAGCCGCATTTTTGCGCCTAATTTCTGGGGGTGGTTGGCTGATCATACCGGTAAGCGTGCACAATGGATCAGACTTACTGCTTTTCTAGGGTTGTGCGGTTTTACCGCTGTATTCTGGGCGCATGGGTTTTTCTGGCTATTTTTTGTAATGGCAGCCTTGAGTTTATTTACCAGTTCAACCTTGCCACTGGCAGAGTCACTTACGCTGGCGCATCTTGCTACCACCAATGGTCACTATAGCCGTATACGCATGTGGGGTTCTCTGGGGTTTATAGTCGCAGCAGTAATTCTGGGTTTTATGATTGATATTGCCGGAATTGTAAGTTTGTTATGGTTTTTATTAATTGTGCAGGTTAGCCTGTTCGCACTGTCCTACACGCTACCGGAGGCCAAGGTAGAATCACATGAGCATGATCATTTTTCAATCTGGCAGGTTATCAAGCAACCCAACGTAATTGCTTTGCTGGTCGGCTGTTCGCTGATGGTGACCGCGCATGGCGTGCTTTACAATTTTTACTCAATTTACTTGAGTGAACATGGGTATAGCAAAGGTACTATAGGTCTGTTGTGGGCGGTTGGCGTCATCTGTGAAATCGGTATTTTTATGCTGATGCCAAAAATTATGGCGCGCTTCAGTCTGAAAGATATTTTATTAATCAGTCTATTATTGGCAGTTGTTCGCTTTGCTTTAATCGGTGTTTCTGTCGATAGTCTGTGGATGATAATTTTTGCACAAACCTTGCATGCAGCAACATTTGGCAGTTTTCATGCAGCTTCAGTTGAAGTGGTTACCCAGTTTTTTAAAGGTCGCCATCAAGCTAAAGGGCAGGCGATCTATAATAGTGTAGCCTATGGCGTGGGTGGTACTATAGGCGGTGTTGCAGGCGGCTATGCCTTGCAGTATCTGGGTGGGCAGCAGACATTTATACTTGCAGCAGCTTTTCCTTTACTTGGTTTGGCGGTAATAGGTTTCGGTTTGAAGATTAGTCATAAACGGCAGAATACTGGGGGTATGTTTGGATGAGAGCGTACATGGTTTTGATGATGGCAGGACTATTGGCAATGGGAAATGCTTGTGCAGAAACACAAGTGAACATCGTTGGCCTTTTTAGCAATAAAGCTGTTGTGATGATTAACGGCGGTAAACCAAAAACTCTAAGTGTCGGCCAGGAGAGCGAAGGTGTTAAATTGCTTGCTGCAGATAGCAATGCTGCCACTTTGCTTATAGAAGGTAAAACTAAACAATTAGGCATGGGGCAGGCTGCCTCCGTTGCAGGTGATGCAGCTTCAAGCGTCCCCAGTGTGACTTTATATGCAGATGCACAGGGCCACTTTCAGTCTGAGTGTCAGATCAATGGTGTGCCGCTGAAATTTATAGTTGATACCGGCGCGACTACTGTTGCTCTTAATAGTGGTGATGCCAAGTTTGCCAAGATTGATTATAAACGTGGTATACCCACGCAAATCTCTACAGCAAATGGCGTAGTCATCGCTTATCGTGTGACTATAGGCAGCCTTAAAATAGGATCCATTACTCTTAATCAAGTGGAAGCCAGTGTATTGGAAGGCGGTTCCCCGCCCTTGGTGCTGTTAGGTATGAGTGCTTTGAATCGTATGGATATGAAGCGTCAGGATATTGCGATGACATTGACTAAAAAATATTAACTTACTGAAAGCAAAAAGCCGCTGATTACAGCGGCTTTTTGCTTTCAAGCTTTTTTAAAATTAGTTTTTGCGCTTGTCTCTTTCAATCAAAGCATAAGCTGAATGATTATGGATAGATTCAAAGTTCTCTGATTCCACTACATAAGCAACAATGCGTTTCTCGGCATTAAGTTGTGCTGCAACATCGCGCACCATGTCTTCAACAAATTTTGGATTATCGTAAGCGCGTTCGGTTACGAATTTTTCATCAGGGCGTTTCAGCAAACCATAGAGCTCGCAAGATGCCTGTTTTTCTACCAGGTCGATAATATCTTCAATCCAGATGAAATCATTAATCAGTGCGGTAACGGTTACATGTGAACGCTGGTTATGTGCGCCATAGTCGGAGATTTTCTTGCTACATGGACATAGGCTGGTCACTGGCACTAATACTTTTACCGTAATGTCGTATTTTCCGCGGTTGATTTCACCAACAAAAGTCACTTCATAATCGAGTAAGCTTTTTACCCCGGAAATAGGCGCTGCCTTATTTACAAAGTAAGGGAAGGTCATTTCAACGTGACCGGACTCAGCTTCCAGGCGAGTCACCATCTCACGCAAAATGGTTTCAAATGACTCAATCGAAATCGCATTCTCGTTCATGTTCAGAATTTCAACAAAACGTGACATGTGAGTGCCTTTAAAGTGCTGCGGCAGGTGCACATACATATTGAATACGGCTACTGTATGCTGCTCTCCACCTGATTTGTCTTTAACAACTACAGGGTGGCGTATCGCTTTGATGCCAACTTTGTCGATTGCCAAGTGACGTGTATCAGCAGTGTTCTGTACGTCTTCAATAGGATTTTGCAGTGTTGTCTGGCTCATTAGATTTCTACTTAATAGCTTATTTGAATAATAGTTGAGTATAGCACTAGGTTATTAGCTTCGCAATCGCGTCAGCAATGCCACCAGCATCTAGACCGCATTCAGCAAGCATAGTTTCATGTACCCCATGCTCAATAAACTGATCTGGCAGTCCGAGGCAAAGTGTTTTGATTGGGTGCTGAATACTGCGGTGCATATTCTGTAATGCTTCCAGCACGGCAGACCCCGCACCGCCCATGATACAGTTTTCCTCTACAGTCACTATGTAGGAGTGTTCATTAGCTAATTGCTCAATAAGCTGTGCGTCAATTGGTTTTACGAAACGCATGTCGGCTACAGTAGCATCCATGTTTTCTGCAGCTTTGAGTGCAGGTTCAAGCATGGAGCCAAAAGCGAGGATGGCAACATTTTTGCCGGTACGTACAACTTTACCTTTACCGATTTCAATTGGAACCAAATCTGGGTTAATAGCTGTACCAGTTCCACTGCCGCGCGGATAGCGCACTGCGGCAACACCGTTGTATTGAAAACCGGTAGTGAGCATTTGCCGGCATTCATTCTCATCGCTAGGTGTCATGATGACAATATTAGGGATGCAGCGCAGATAGGTTAAATCAAAGCTGCCGGCATGGGTCGGGCCATCAGCGCCTACCAAACCGGCGCGGTCTATCGCAAATAACACGGGCAAATTTTGCAAGGCAATATCATGAATAAGCTGGTCGTATGCGCGCTGCAAGAATGTGCTATAGATGGCGACAACCGGTTTTAATCCATCGCATGCCATACCTGCCGCAAAGGTGAGGGCGTGCTGTTCAGCGATACCAACATCAAAGTAGCGATCCGGATAAGCGCTGGCAAAAGCATTTAATCCAGAACCATCACACATTGCCGGCGTAATGCCAATCAGGCGCTGGTCCTTGGCTGCCATGTCTACCAGCCAGTCACCAAAGACTTCGGTATAGGTTTTTACAGCATTGGTGTTGATGGCGTTGCCGTTAAGTGGGTCAAATTTACCTACGCCATGAAATTTGTTGGGATTATCTTCAGCAGGTTCAAAGCCTTTACCTTTTTGCGTCACAATGTGCAAGAACTGCGGTCCGCTCAGTTCTTTAATATTTTGCAAGGTGTCAATCAAGGCATCCAGATCATGGCCATCGATAGGGCCAATATAGTTAAAGCCAAATTCCTCAAACAAGGTGCCCGGCATAACCATGCCTTTAACATGCTCTTCTGCACGCTTGGCAAACTCCATCATCGGCGGTACTGCTGATAGTACTTTTTTGCCGGATTTTCTCACTGTGCCGTAAAAGCGGCTGGATAAGAGTTTAGCTAAGTATTTATTGAGCGCGCCGACATTATTGGAGATGCTCATGTCGTTATCATTGAGTATCACGAGCAGGTTGGCATCCATATTGCCTGCGTTATTAAGCGCTTCAAACGCCATGCCCGCAGTCATGGCGCCATCACCGATAATCGCAACAGAGCGGCGTTGACTACCGGTTTTTTGTGCGGCTACAGCCATGCCAAGCGCTGCTGAAATAGAAGTGCTGGAGTGTCCTGTGCCAAAGGTGTCATATTCACTTTCGCTGCGGCGGGGAAAGCCGGCAATACCTTGTGGTTTGCGCAAGGCCTGCATTTTGTCACGGCGACCGGTTAGAATTTTATGCGGGTAAGTTTGATGGCCTACGTCCCATACCAGTTTGTCATCAGGCGTGTTGAATACGTAGTGCAATGCTATAGTCAGTTCGACCACACCTAAGTTTGAGGCCAAGTGGCCGCCTGTTCTGGCAACGCTTTCTACTAGAAATGAACGTAACTCCTGTGCCAGTTGTACAAGTTGCTTGTGGTCTAGCAGACGCAGTTGTTGCGGGTAGTCAATGGTATCGAGTAATGAGGTCACAGGAGAGTTTATGGTCAATAATTATTATTAAAAACTGCGTTGTGTAATAAAGTCAGCTAGTTCACGTAAACGTAATGCCTGATTGCCGAAAGGTGCTAGTGCGGCAATTGCTGTTGTGTGCAGTTTATTTGCAAGATCTTTTGCAACATCCAGACCCAGAATCGTGACATAGGTTGGTTTGCTGCTGCCAGCATCTTTACCCGCAGTTTTGCCCAGCGTAGCTGTGTCTGCCTCTGTATCCAGAATGTCATCGATCACCTGAAATGCCAAGCCGATATTTTCAGTATAAGCTTGTACTGCTGCAATTTGTTCGAGTGTGCCGCTGGATGCGCCTAGTAAAGCTGCCGCTTGAATAAGTGCGCCGGTTTTTAAGCGATGCATGGTTTCAAGCTGCTGTTGAGTAAGGGCTTTGCCAACTGAGCTTAAATCAATAGCCTGCCCACCTGCCATACCGCTAGAGCCGGCTGCTTTTGCTAAAATATTCAGCATGCTGATCTGCTGGTTAGCATTGGCACACAGTTGCGGTGTTGATAACACATCAAATGCCAGACTTTGCAGGGCGTCACCTACGAGCAATGCTGTTGCATCATCATATTGTTTGTGACAACTTGGCTTCCCTCGCCGTAAATCATCATTATCCATGCATGGCATATCGTCATGCACTAAAGAATAGGCGTGTATCAATTCAACAGCGGCTGCAGCCGCGTCTGCAATTGTTATGTCTGTATGGCAAAGTTCTGCTGCGGCATAGCACAGCAGCGCCCGTACACGTTTTCCACCACCGAGCGCACTGTAGCGCATGGCACCATGCAGAATATGCGGTTCCTGATTGTCAGGTGGCAGCACCTCGTCAAGAACTTCTTCTATGCGAGATTGTTTTACTTTTGTCCAGGCTAAAAAATCGGATGAGGTATTGGCTGTCATGCAGATGTTACTCGGCTTGCGTGTTAAATGGCATCAGTTGCTGACGCTCATTGAGTATTTTGACTTGCTGTTCAATTTCCGCTAAGGATTTTTGACACAGATCAAGCAATAAATTGCCGCGTTTATAAGCTTCGAGTGATGCCTCTAACGGCATTTGGCCAGATTCCATTTGGCTAACAATCTGCTCAAGCTCGCTAAAAGCCTGCTCATAATTTGGCACAGACTTACTCGACCCGGCAGGGTCTGACGTGATTGTTGTCTTGGTTTTAGAAGCAGGCATAACGCTGAATACTTTACGATTTGTGAATTGCTATTCTACCAAATCTTACTGTAAAACCTGCTGTAAAAATTTTTGAATATCTGCAATCTCTTCAATACATACAGAGTGTGCCATGTTGTACTCATGCCAACTGACGAAATATTGACTATTTTGTAGCAAATTACGTGAAAGTTTACTCATTTCTGGGCTAATAACATCATCAAAAATACCATGCGCCATAAAAATTGGTGTGCCAGCGTTGGCTATATTTGCTTCATTAGCCAATTTTGAATGCAGTGGTAAATAAGTTGATAACGCGAGGACTCCGGCAAGTTTGAGTGGATAGCGCAGTGCGGTATGCAGCGCGATTGCGCCACCCTGTGAAAAGCCAGCTAAAACAATGCGTTCGCTGGCAATACCGCGATTAATTTCATTTTGAATTAGAGATTCGACATAACGTTGACTGGCTTGAATTCCAGCCTCATCTTCCTTGCTAACCGGAATTATGCCGTATACGTCATACCATGCCGGCATGATGTAGCCGTTGTTGCGTGTAACTGCTATCTCAGGGGCGTGGGGCAAAATAAATCTTACGTTTGAAAGAGTGTCGGACATTAATAATTGTTTAACTACAGGCTCAAAATCATAACCATCTGCACCTAAACCGTGTAGCCAGATAATGCTGGCATCGATTTTGCAGAGATCTGTATTGTGATTGCTAAATTCTAACGGGGTTTTGTAGTTCATGTTTGTAATGGCTATATGGATGGGATGGTTTGTAAGTTATCTCGAATTATAACGACATGCGAAATAAGGGCTACCAATATCATTATATTGCGTTGAATGTAGTTACCTGAACGGTTTTGATTGTGAGTGAGTTTTAACCAGCCAGAAATAAGAGATATAAATAAATGCAGATAAAAATTCTAGGTTGTAGCGGTGGCATTGGTGTTGGTTTGCGCACGACCTCTATGCTTGTCGATGATGATATTTTGATTGATGCTGGCAGTGGTGTCGGCGACCTGGCGATGGATCAATTGTTACTGATTGACCATATATTCATTACTCATTCACATCTGGATCATATCGCTTTCATCCCTTTGTTGCTTGATACCGTTATGGGGTTTCGTGTGAAACCTGTCACCGTGCATGCTACGTATGAAACACTGCTAGCACTGCGTGAGCATATTTTCAATTGGACTATCTGGCCTGATTTTAATGCTATTCCCGATGCAGATGAACCATTTCTCCAATATAGCGAAATTAAGCCAGGGCTAACTCTGGATCTGGACGGCCGAAAATTTACGGCTTTACCAGTCAATCATGCTGTGCCTGCTGTAGGTTTTCACGTTGAAAGTGATAAATGCAGCCTGGTTTATACCGGCGATACCACAGTATGCGACGAACTTTGGATGGCGCTTAATAAAATCAGCAATCTTAAATACCTGATTATTGAAACCGCATTCAGTAATGGTGAGTATGGGCTTGCCCAGCTATCAAAACACTTATGCCCATCAATGCTTGCAAGTGAGCTACGTAAGCTTGATGCAGATAAGCTTAAGCATCATCTAGAGGTATACATTACGCACCTGAAGCCGGGTGAAGGTGATTTTATTATGACGGAAATTGCTCAGCTAGCATCTGGTTATGAAATTGATCAATTAACAAAAGATCATATTTTTAATATTTAAGCTAAGGGTACTTCTATAAATGCAGAGTTTGGGATGCAGTACACCCGTAAAGGGCGTGTCCGTAGCATATATGCGCTGAAGCGCATTATTCATACGCCAAAGGCGCACGGAACGGGAACGCAGGAGTCGAGATAGTATGCGAGGTTACGAGTACCGCGCAACGCAGTAATGCGCCCAAAAATGTATTTATAGAAATGCCCGTAAATAATAACTAATAAAGAGCCATATTATGACCATTGCCAACCTATCATTATTTGATTTTTTTGAGCCTATGGCAAAGCTGTCTGCAGCGCGTAAGAAGGAGCTTGCAGAGGTTTGCTATATTGAAACAGTAGGCAAAGGCATAGACCCATTGCGCATGAATGTTACTAAAGCATCACAACTGGTTTATTTAATTAAAGGTAACTTGGGTTTAAGTTTTAATAATGATAAAAAATTAGTATTACGAGCAGGGTCGCCTGCGGCTAAACACCCTATTAATTATGGTTCAGGAATAAAAGATATTATTGCTTTGACTGAAGTCGAGATTATGCGGGTTGATACAGAGCTGCTGGATATTATGATGACCTGGGATCAGCTATCCAGTGCGGTTCTATCACAGCATCCTGTCAACAAGCCCGGCGAGCTTGCTAAGCTTAATAACAGTAAGCTCGCCGAGAATAGCAAACCTAAAGACTGGTCGCAAGAAACACGAGCCTTCAGTGTATCCAAGTTGCAAAGCGGAGTATTCAGCCGCTTACCTGCTGCCAATATTGAGCAGATGTTTAAGCGCATGACGCTAATCGATGTTGATGCCGGCGATGTGATTATTGAGCAGGGTGCAGAAGGCGATTATTACTATCTTATTGAGCATGGCACGGCGGTTGTTAGCAAGGTGGTTGATTCCAACTTGCCTGTAGCTGTATTGGCTGAACTGAGCGGCGGGGAGGCATTTGGTGAAGAAGCTTTGGCTTCCGATAATAAACGCAGTGCTACGGTGACGATGAAAACCGATGGTCAATTGCTCCGGTTGAATAAAAAAGATTTTGTGGAGTTATTAAAAGCTCCGTTAATTACTCAAATCAATAGAGCCGAGGCGGAGAGAAAGGTTGCAGAAGGTGCTGTATGGGCGGATGTAAGGATGGCCTCTGAATATAACTACGACCACCTGGCCGGTGCCGTAAGTTTGCCGTTGAGTGATATTCGGCAGCTTATGCAAGGGCTTGATTCCAGCAAAACCTATGTGCTGTATTGCCAGACCGGGCGCCGCAGTTCAGCTGCTGCATTTATTATGGGGCAACGTGGGTTTGATGTTGTAGTGTTGGCTGGTGGAACAAGGCTGCATGAGTAGGAGTAGCTTGGAGCAGTTAAAAGAGAATAAAAAAAGAGGCCGGAGGCCTCTTTTTTTATTCAATAAATCCTATGAAACTAGATTTATTATGTTGCAGCAGCAGAAGTGCAGCTACCAGTTGTGTAGTCACAAGTGGTGGTTTTTGCACCACGAGTTGTAGACCATGTACCAGAAGTCTCAGTTAGTGCTGTTGGAGGAGTGCCTGAAGTACAAGCGCTTTTAGTTGATGTTGAAAATAAGGTGGTATCCGCATTTGCGATAGCCGCTGCAGCAGCGCGCGCATAACCTGTAGCCTCAGCTAGGCAGGCAGCATCTGCAGATTTTTTGATGTAGTTTTGATATTGCGGTAAAGCAACTGCAGCCAAGATACCGATAATTGCAACTACGATCATTAGTTCGATTAAGGTAAAACCTTGTTGTACTTGTTTCATATGAATTCCTTTTATTATAAAAATTTAAATATTAGGACAATGCAATCGGTCACAATTGCTATGCTGTAAATATATTAGCAAAAGACATGCCAGCTCATTGTAAAAGCTATTTTTGAACTGCTGGCGCTAAAGTAAGCTGGTAATTATATTTGTCAGCTTATTCAATTGCATGAATGTACTCACAATATTTGTGTTTTAAAACGTCAGTATAATGTGATGCTGTCTGAAAAAATCATTTATAATTCAAATAGATATATTTTTTCATGGTGCTAAATATCTATGCGGGCGATATTAAAGTTGTATTGATTAGCTCTTACCCACCCCTGTTTGTTGCTGAATTGAGGGCTGGTGATTTAGAAGAAAGCAGTTAATAAAAAAGCGGAACAAAAGTCCCGCTTTTTTATTAACTGCCAAAAATGGTCACCATCTTGATAGTTATGTGACCATTTTTGTGGGTCTACGTGCTTATTTTGAAGATTCAGCAGCTTTTTGTAAGCCTGCTAAACCTGCATCAAAGATATCGTTGATTGCTTTTAAAGCTGTTTCGTCATCCTGGCCTGCAGGGATAGGTGGGTTCAATTTATATAAGCGGTAAAAACGACCAACCCATTGCACGTTAGTTTCGCCTGGTTTTTCACCCTTAGTGACTACCATAAAAGCATTGTAGTCGGTGAGTGGCAAGCCGCTGGTAACGATTTCATATCTAATTTTCATGTCGGCATCGTCAGCGCTGCGTAATTTTTCGTAGATTGTGCCGCCACCTTTAACTGTCAGTGTTCTAAAAGTATCGGCGCCCTTTTTTTCTAGTTTGGTGCTGGCAATGCCCGGGTGCCATTTTTGCATGTTGCCAAAATCTTTTACCAGAGCCCAGACTTTTGCCGGGTCGGCTTTAATGGTTACTGATTTGTCTACTTTAAGTGGTGAAGGGCCGTGTGCGGCTGCTGTGAAAGAAACTAGGCTTGCGGTTAAGCTTAGTGCGATTAGCGCGAGGAATTTTTTCATTCATTTTTCTCCAAATTTCTCAGTAATTGAGAGGATTAATTCAAAAACAACAGCTCATTATAATTGAGAAGCCCTGTTTGTAAAATCTTAACTTCGTATGAACTCGAATTTACTCGACAGACTTCATCAAAATATTGGTACTGGTATTGAAACAACGCGACATACCTGGCATGGTTGACAGGCTGGTTATGAAATCTACAGACGCTAGCAGTTCGTCTAAAGAAGGATTAAACCAGCCAGCACTACTGCTGGCTGAGTATAAACTGCCCAAAAGCGCGGCTTTTATCTCCGGTTTTGATAGTGGTGAGTAGTTGCTTGGTCTTGGTGTCTATCACACTGACATTATTGCTCCCCCAGTTGGCGACATAAGCACGTTGATTGACATGGTCTATGGCAATACCCTCCGGGGTGCTGCCTACATTGATAGTAGTAATTACCTTTTGAGTGCTTAAATCCAGCACGGTAACACTGTCATCCTGTGTGTTAGTAACATACAAGTTTATTTCATCGCTACTAAAGGCTGCGCAGTAGGGGTGGTAGCCTACTTTCATTGACTGCTGCTGATTAGTTTGCGTGTCAATAATAGTTACAGTGTCATCCTGTACGTTCACGCTTGCCAGCAGCCTGCCGCTCTTACTCATGGTAAGACCAAACGGGTGCTTGCCGACCGGGATGCGCTTTTTGATGCTGAAACTGGCGGTCTCAACGACAGCAATGTCATTACTGTCGCGATTTGCAATGTATAGCCATTGATTGTCTGGGCTGACGATTAACCCCGCAGGCGCATCACCTACGCTCAGCTCGCGTATTTGTTCCGGCTGTTTGGTATTGATTGCCAACACGCGGTTATCAAACCAGTCGGCAACATAGAGTGTTTCACTGTCAGCTGATAACGCCAAGCCTACTGGCGAGCCTTTGGTTTTTATGCTGCCGGTTAATTGGTTATTTCGAGTGTTGATGATTGATATTTCCTGGCTTTCAACATTTGAAATAAATGCAAGTTGCAGCTTGCTGGATACAGCAACGCCTACTGGAGCCTTACCTGTTTTAATCGTGTTGGCTACCTTGTTGGTTACAGTGTTGATGACTGATACCGTGTTGTCGCCCTGATTAGTAATGTAGGCGTAATGATTACGCTGATCTGTTGGGTTAGTTTGTGGATTGGTTTGGCATGCGGCTAAGGCAATACTTGTGATAAAGACTGGGATATAGCAAGGATTTTTTAATAAATTGGTGAGCTTGAATTTCATGACTATGCTTATTAATCGCGGATGTGGTAAATGGTTGCTTTCAATAATGCTGGAAATATGAAAAAATTGCACCATATTATTAATGCAGTATTATTAAGGCAGTATAACGCTATGTTAGATCGTGACGGGTTTCGCCCGAATGTTGGCATTATTTTATGCAATGCCAATAATCAGGTGTTTTGGGGTAAGCGTATTCGTGAGCATGCCTGGCAGTTTCCGCAAGGCGGAATCAATTATGGCGAGAGTCCTGAGCAAGCGATGTATCGTGAGTTGATGGAAGAAGTAGGCTTGAAGCCAGAGCATGTGAAAATCTTGGGACGTACAAAAGATTGGCTGCGATACGAAGTGCCGGCAAGCTGGATAAGACGTGAATGGCGCGGTAGCTACCGTGGTCAGAAGCAAATATGGTATTTGCTGCGTATGGTCGGGCGCGATAGCGATGTGTCGTTGCGTGCCACCAGCCACCCGGAGTTTGATGCGTGGCGCTGGAGCGATTATTGGGTGCCACTTGAAGATGTGATTGAGTTTAAACGTGCTGTGTATGAGTCAGCCTTGAATGAGTTGGCTCCACATTTGCATCACAAGGTTGTTAAGTAGTCATGTAGAAGCAACGACCCGTCGCGATTACACCATTGCTTCGCGACAGGTCGTTGCTTCTACAAACCCAAGTCTATACTTTAACGCCCATCATTTCACCGAGCCTGACTGCACGCGCGGGTTGCCATTCTGCATTGAATTGCAGCACATCTTTTTGAAACAGCATGACTACAGTGGAGCCGAGTAAGAAACGGCCCATTTCGGCACCTTGTTTCAAAGTAATGTTCTGATCTGTATATGTCCATACCTGAATGTGGCCGCGGCGCGGTGGGTTGATGATGCTATCTTTTTTGTCGTGCCATACTGTTGCCATACTGCCAACAATGGTTGCACCAACCAGCACCATTACAAAGCTGCCATGTTGTTCTGATGTGAATTCGCATACCACACGCTCATTGCGGGCAAATAAGCCAGGTACGCCCTGCGCGGTTACTGGGTTTACCGAGAATAAATCACCCGGGACATAAGTCATTTTTTGCAGTTTGCCGTCGCATGGCATATGGATGCGGTGGTAGTCCTTAGGGCTTAAATACAGGCATGCAAAGTTACCATTTTGATAGTTTTTTGCGGAGGCTCTGTCGCCACCGAGTAATGCTACTGTTGAGTAGTGATGACCTTTTGCCTGAAAAATCTGATCTTTTTCAATGTGGCCAAATTGACTGATTGCGCCATCTACCGGACAAATGAAATCTGCCTGTGCAATGGGCCTTGCACCTTCACGCAATGGGCGTGTGAAAAAGTCGTTAAATGTTTTGTAGCTGCTAATGTCAGGGTTGGCGGCTTCTGCCATGTTCACGTTATAGCGTTTTACAAACCATTTGATAACGGCGGTAGTTTTGTCCCCGCCTTCAAAATGCGCCAGTTTTCCGGCAAGTGCAGTGATGGCCTGCTTGGGAATCACATATTGTGCTAAAACTTTAAGACGATTTTTCATGATGATTTTTATTTAGGATTACAAATGAAATAGGGCAAAACGTATAACGCTTTGCCCTACAGTTTCAAATTACTAATGAGTTTTCACTCGATTAGTTTTCAGGATTAGTTCTTAGACTGGTCAACCAGTTTGTTTTTAGCAATCCAAGGCATCATTGAACGCAATTGACCGCCAACTTGTTCAATTGGGTGAGCTGCGTTCAAACGACGGCGTGCTGTCATTTCTGGGTAGTTAGTTCGGCCTTCCAGAATGAAGCGTTTAGCATATTCACCATTTTGAATGTTAGCCAGGCATTCTTGCATTGCGTAACGTGATTCATCGTTAATCACTTTAGGACCAGTTACGTATTCGCCGTATTCAGCGTTGTTTGAGATTGAGTAGTTCATGTTGGCAATGCCGCCTTCGTACATCAAGTCAACAATCAATTTCAATTCGTGCAGGCATTCAAAGTACGCCATTTCAGGGGCGTAACCAGCATCAACCAATGTTTCAAAGCCAGCTTTAACTAATTCAACTGCGCCGCCACATAGAACCGCTTGTTCACCGAACAAGTCAGTTTCAGTTTCTTCACGGAAGTCAGTCTCAATCACGCCGCCTTTAGTGCCGCCGTTTGCAGCTGCGTATGAAAGAGCGATGTCTTTAGCCTTGCCTGATTTGTTCTGGTAAACAGCGATCAATGAAGGTACGCCGCCGCCTTTTAAGTATTCTGAACGCACAGTGTGGCCTGGGCCTTTAGGAGCGATCATGATTACGTCCAAATCAGCACGTGGTGTGATTTGGTTGTAGTGAATGTTGAAGCCGTGAGCAAAAGCCAATGCAGCGCCTTGTTTAAGGTTAGCAGCAACTTCTGCGTGGAAAATTTCCGGCATGTTTTCGTCAGGCAATAACAGCATTACAACGTCAGCTTGTTTAGTAGCTTCTGCGATTTCCAATACGTTGTGGCCTGCCGCAACTGCTTTAGCCCATGAGCTGCCGCCTTTGCGCAAACCGATAGTAACGTTCACGCCGCTATCTTTTAAGTTGGCCGCATGTGCGTGACCTTGTGAACCGTAACCTACGATGGTTACTTTTTTGCCTTTGATTAAACCAAGGTCTGCGTCTTTATCGTAATAAACTTTCATTGCTTAATGCCTTTCAATTCAGATTCTGAAAAATTAAAACCTACTTAATTACTAACTCTATACTTTTAAAATTCTATCGCCGCGTCCAATGCCGGATGCGCCGGTACGAACGGTTTCTAAAATAGCTGTTTTATCCAAACCTTCAATAAATGCGTCCAGTTTGTGACCGGAGCCTGTCAGCTCAATGGTAAATGCGCCATCTGCAACATCAATGATGCGGCCACGGAAAATATCGCACATGCGTTTCATTTCTTCACGGAACGCACCAGTGGCTTTTACTTTAACCAGCATCAGTTCACGTTCGATAAATTTTCCGTCATTCAGGTCCAGCACTTTGACTACATCTACTAGCTTATTGAGCTGCTTGATGATTTGTTCAATCACGTCTTCTGAACCTGATGTAACAATAGTCATGCGCGAGAGGGTTGGGTCCTCGGTCGGCGCAACAGTGAGTGATTCAATGTTGTAGCCGCGCGCAGAGAATAAACCGGCAACACGTGATAATGCACCGGCTTCGTTTTCCATTAACAGTGAAATAATATGACGCATTATAGATCCTCCGCCAAAATCATTTCAGATAAGCCTTTTCCGTTTGGAATCATCGGAAACACATTTTCCTTTTGATCAGTGATGAAATTCATGAACACAAAGCGGTCTTTCATGGCAAATGCATCCGTCAAAGCACCTTCTACATCTTCCGGTTTTTCAATTTTCATACCAACGTGGCCATAAGACTCAGCCAGTTTCACAAAATCCGGCAGGCTATCCATGTAGGATTCCGAGTAGCGATTTTCATAGAAGAACTCTTGCCACTGACGTACCATGCCTAGATAGCGGTTGTTGAGCAATATCACTTTGATTGGCAAATTATATTGCTTACAGGTGGAAAGTTCCTGAATATTCATTTGAATACTGCCTTCACCTGTTACGCAGGCAACCTGTGCATTAGGGTTGGCAAACTGACAGCCCATTGCGTATGGCAAGCCAACGCCCATCGTGCCTAAGCCACCAGAGTTGATCCAGCGACGTGGTTTGTCGAACTTGTAGTATTGCGCAGCCCACATCTGGTGCTGGCCAACGTCTGAAGTCACATAGGCATCGCCTTTGGTGACTTCCCACAGTTTTTCAATCACGTATTGCGGTTTGATCAGGCCGTTGTTGGCGTAATTCAGGCATAGCTTGCTACGCCAAGCCTCGATTTGCTTCCACCAGTCTTTAAGCGCGGGTGACTGCTGCGGTCTTTCCTGTGCAACTAGGTCGTTCATTTCAGCCAGCACAGACTTCACGTCACCTACGATAGGAACGTGAACTTTTACGCGTTTAGAAATAGATGATGGGTCTATATCCACATGGATAATGGTACGGTCTTTATTGTAAAAGTGCTCAGGGTTGCCAATCACGCGGTCGTCAAAACGTGCGCCAACAGCAAGTAATACGTCACACTCATGCATTGCCATATTGGCTTCATAAGTGCCATGCATGCCCAGCATGCCTAAAAACTGTTTGTCAGTAGATGGGTAGCCGCCTAAACCCATCAATGTGTTGGTAATAGGTAAGCCTAAAGCTTGAACCAGTTTTACTAAATGTTCTGCAGCATCACCCAATACTACGCCGCCGCCGGTGTAAACCATTGGGCGTTCAGCTTCCAGCAGTAACTTAACCGCTTTCTTGATTTGACCACTGTGACCTTTAGTTACCGGATTGTATGAACGCATCTCAACTGTGCTTGGGTAAACAAACTCAGCCAGATTTGCAGTAATATCTTTAGGGATGTCTACAACTACAGGACCCGGACGGCCCGTTTTGGCAATATGGAATGCCTTTTTCATGGTCGATGCGATGTCTTTGACATCTTTCACCAGAAAGTTGTGTTTTACACATGGGCGGGTAACGCCAACCATGTCAACTTCCTGGAAGGCATCCAAACCAATAGCCGCAACAGGTACTTGCCCGCTGATAACCACCATCGGGATTGAATCCATGTAAGCTGTAGCAATGCCGGTAATCGCATTGGTAGCACCCGGACCGGAGGTAACAAGCGCTACGCCGACTTCGCCAGTCGCGCGTGAGTAGGCATCTGCAGCGTGAACTGCAGCTTGCTCATGACGCACAAGGATATGCTTAAAGTGACCTTGTTTGTATATTGCGTCATAGATATGTAAAACTGCACCGCCGGGATAGCCGAAAACGAATTTTACATTTTCTTGTTCCAGGGAACGGATCACAATTTCTGCGCCAGTGATTTGATGCGGATGAGATGTCTCTGCCATAAATCTTTTTGATTTTAAATAGTTTATTCGGTAACCCTACACGATAACTGTTTGAGCGCAATTGGTCAAGGATAAAAGTGTCAGGAATGAAAGGCTTAACATTGAAACTTTAGTTGAAAAAATGCCATATTCAGGCATTTTTCTATTGAGTAAACCACGATATTAAAGTGGCTTTTATTCCAATTCCAGAGGTGGTGCTACTTTTAGTAGTTCTGCTATGGTAGTTAGCCCGGCTGCAACCTTTTCTGCACCGTTGATAATCAATGGCTGCATGCCTTCCAGGTGAGCTTCTTTGGTAAGTTTTGCTAAATCCGTATCCGGTGTGATGAGTTTTTTTAAGGCAGGGGTCATCGTGAGCATTTCATAAATACCGCTACGGCCTCTAAATCCTGTATTGCGGCATTCCATGCAGCCAACAGCTTTGTATATGTGATCGGGCTTGGGAACCTTGAATTTTCCAACCAATCTGTTCCAGTCGCTTTGTGTGATTGGTTCAGGGATTTTGCAGCTAGGGCAAAGTGTTCTTATTAAGCGCTGCGCCATGATGCCCAGTACTGTTGAGTGTATCAGGTAGGATGGCACGTTCAAATCCAGTAGCCGAGTCACTGCCGATGGCGCGTCATTGGTATGTAATGTGGATAGCACCAGATGGCCAGTTAGCGCAGCCTGGATGGTCATCTCGGCGGTTTCCAGATCGCGGATTTCGCCAACCATGATAATGTCCGGGTCCTGTCGCATCAGCGTGCGTATGCCTTCAGCAAAACCTAGCCCGATATTCTGCTGCACCTGCATTTGATTGAATGCAGGCTCGACCATTTCGATTGGTTCTTCAATCGTGCATACGTTTACTTCAGGCGTGGCAAGCATGCGTAGGGTTGAATACAGCGTTGTGGTTTTACCTGAGCCGGTAGGGCCGGTGACTAAAATAATGCCATTGGGTGCCTTCGTCCAGGAGTTCCAAGTATCGGCCTGTGCCGTTGAAAAACCTAATGCTATAAAGTCCTTGCTGGAAATATCTGGAGAAAATATACGCATCACCAGTTTTTCGCCAAATGCGGTGGGCATGGTGGAAAGGCGTAACTCGATTTCACTACCTTCAGCCGTCATGGTTTTAATGCGGCCATCCTGCGGCCGGCGTTTTTCAACCATATCCATACGCCCCAGCAGTTTGATGCGGCTGGTAATCGCATTCATGATATTAGGTGGCAACTGGTATACCTGATGCAGTACACCATCAATTCTTAAACGCATGATGCCCATGTTGCGCCTGGGCTCCAGATGAATGTCGCTGGCGCGCTGTTCGAATGCATATTTAAACAGCCAGTCTACAATGTTCACTACATGTTGTTCATTGGCATCCAGGTTTTTGTCTTTGCCAAGCTCTACCAATTGCTCAAAGTTTTGCACGCCGACAATCTGCCCGGCTTTGGCTAGATTGGCTGCATGCATAGAGCTGGCAAGGTTGTACATTTCTGGTAGGTAGCGGCTGAGTTCCAGCGGGTTGGCAACTACCAGTTTTATTTTCATTTTGAGCACGCGCTCTAGATCGGTAATCCAGTCGGTGTTGAAAGGCTCGGAGGTTGCGATAAGCGCTTCGCCATTTTTGACTGAAATAGGCATGATTTTCAGTCGCTCAGCATAGCTTTTAGATATGATCTGTGCGGCATCACCAATGTCCAGCTTGAGTGGATCGATGTGGTAGTAATCGAGCCCGGCATATTTTGCGAGCCAGGAAGAAAGCCACTCTACGGTAATTGCATTGTTAGGCGACTTTAGGCTTTTCCACTTTTGTTCACCAATCACTATCAGTGGGTGCAGATTTGTGCTGTCCAGCCGCCGGTCTTTGTATAGCTTTTCTGCCTGAGCTTTATCCAGAATGCCATCGTTGATAAGCATGCGCAACACATCGCCTAATGTTACGCGACCGTTTGGTCTGATTAACGTTGTGGCTTTGCTCATGTTTGATGCCCTATGTAAAAGCGTTTGGATTTTTTATATCTTAGCATGCCCTAATTCATTAACCCGCATCGAGAGGTCAATGGCATGTATGTTTTTTGTAAGTGAGCCAATAGAGATGCGATCAACGCCGGTAAGTGCTATGGCACGAACGTTATTCAGGGTGATGCCGCCAGATGCCTCAAGAATAGCTTTTTTACCGGATAAGTTATTGATAGATACCGCTTCGCGCAATAACTCATTACTGAAATTATCAAGCAATATGCTGGTGGCATTTGCATCCAGTGCTTGTTTGAGTTCATGCAGATTTTCAACCTCAATCTGTATGCTCTTGCCGGCATTCAGCGCGTATGCTTTTTGCATGACTTTGCTGATGCTGCCTGCGGCAGCAATGTGATTTTCTTTAATCAAGATTCCATCGTAGAGCGCCAGGCGCTGGTTGTGGCCGCCGCCCACCGTAACTGCATATTTTTGGGCAAGCCTTAAATGCGGGATTGTTTTGCGGGTATCCAGGATTTGCGCATTGGTGCCAGTAATGGCATCTACATATTTGCGCGTTTCGGTTGCGCAGGCAGATAAGGATTGCAGGAAGTTAAGCGCACAGCGTTCCGCAGTTAACAGGCCGCGTGCCAAACCATTGATTCGGCATAGCACTTGTTCTGGCTGCACACGCTCGCCTTCATCAACCAGCCATTCTATATTGATGCCTGTGTCAACGAGTTTGAAGCAGGTATTGACCCAATCCTTGCCACAGATAATAGCTGTTTCACGTGCAATGATGGTGGCGCTGACCCGCTGATTCTCAGGTACCAGCATTGCAGTCAGGTCGCCGCTGCCTATATCCTCATCCAGCGCTGCTTGCACTTGTGTTGTGATGAGTGATTTAAAAGCCGCTGACCCGTATGGGTAGTATTCATTAAATTGAGTCATTGTTATCGTGAGCAAAGTAGAGTTTGAATTATAATGCTATCAAGTAATCTATATGTCTATTAACGCACCTCTTTAAACACATCAAGTAAAAATAAATCATGAAGCTTTTATATACAATTAACAGCCCATATGCACGCAAAGTTCGTATTGTGGCTGCTGAAAAACATATTGACATTAAACTGGAAGAGGTCGTTTTGGCTGATCCGGACTGTCCGGTGAAGCAATACAACCCTTTGGGTAAGGTGCCGGTTCTGGTTCTGGCAGATAACGAGAGCCTGTATGATTCACGCGTGATTGCTGAATATCTGGATAACCGCACGCCCTTGGCGCACTTGATTCCCAAAGATAACAGTGCCAAGTCTGCAGTGCGCCGCTGGGAGGCCTTGGCAGATGGGGTATGTGACGCGGCCGTTGCCGTGATGCTGGAACAACGCAAGCCTGAGCAGAAGCAGGATGAAACTTTTATCACTAAACAAATGGAAAAAGTGACGCGTGGTCTCACCGCATTGAATAATGACCTAGGCCATAATAAATGGTGTGTAGATGATACTTTCAGCCTTGCGGATATTGCGGTAGGGTGTATGTTGGGCTATGTGAATCTAAGGTTTAGTAAAGCCATTGATTTAGTCAAGGCTTACCCAAATCTGAATCGCCTGCATAACAGCTTGCTTAAACGTCAGTCATTCATGGATAGTATGCCGGTAGCAAGCTAATTGTTATGGCTTAATGCTTAAACAATATGGCTGGTATGATCCAGTATTCCCGATAGGGCGGTATTTTTTCGCATAGACTGCCGCTCATTCAAACGTTTTTGTGCAGCTATCGGCAAGTCTGTAAAGCGAATCAAGTTTTGTTCAGTCAGCAAGTTAATCAAGTCTTCCAGAACGCGCGCTAAATGAATGTCGCTTTCGCGAAACGGGTCACTTTTTGTCAGTGAGTTCTCCAGAAAATCCAGATATTCTTTAGCGTTGTCTTTGGTAAAAATCCAGCCATCACCAAGATTCTCGGTGGCGCTTGCGATAATTTCACCTTGGGTGTTTTTGAGTATATAAGCCATATTTGCCTTGATTAACCAGTGGTTATTTTTTAAATGGTGCCGGTAATGATGCCGCCACCTAAACAGACATTGCTCTCATAAACTACTGCCGATTGCCCGGGTGTGATTGCCCACTGCTTTTGCCCGAACTTAATGGTGACTTCATCTGCACTGATACTGTCGATTTCACAGGGTGCATCCGGCTGGCGGTAACGTGTTTTTGCGGCGTAGACCCAGTTAGTCATGGGTTCTTCTTCGCTAATCCAGTGCAGTTGGCCAGCTTTTAGACCATCATTAAGCAATAGTGGGTGTTCGTGGCCTTGCACAACAATCAGCTCATTCTTTTCCATGTCCTTGGCGGCGACAAACCATGGTTCACCGTTGCTTTCACGGCTGCCGCCGATTTTCAAGCCCTGGCGTTGTCCCAGTGTGTAATACATCAAGCCATCATGCCTGCCAACGATTTTGCCGTCTGGTGTTTTCATATCACCAGGTTCTTTGGGTAAATATCTGCTTAAGAATTCCTGAAACGGGCGCTCGCCGATAAAGCAGATGCCGGTGGAATCTTTTTTCTCGGCGTTGATCAGCCCTGCTGAACGTGCGATTTCGCGTACTTCGCGTTTTAAATATGTGCCGAGCGGGAACAGCGTTTTTGAAAGTTGTGCCTGATTAAGACGGTACAGAAAGTAGCTCTGGTCTTTACTGCCGTCATCAGCTTTTAATAGCTGATACTTGCCCGGTTGCAATGGGTTTTCGCGGACTTGTGCGTAATGGCCGGTGGCGATCAAGTCTGCACCCATGCCCATGGCGTGATCCAGAAATGCCTTGAATTTGATTTCTGCATTACACAGGATGTCCGGGTTTGGTGTACGGCCAGCTTGGTATTCGCTCAAAAAATTGGCAAATACACGGTCTTTATATTCTTTGCTGAAATTAACCGCTTCTATGTCAATGCCGATTTTGTCAGCTACGGATACCGCATCAATCAAATCCTGTTTGCTGGAGCAGTATTCGTCAGTATCGTCGTCTTCCCAGTTCTTCATGAATAAACCGGTTACTTCATAGCCTTGTTGTTTTAACAGTAAAGCCGTGACGGATGAATCGACACCGCCGGAAAGGCCAACGACGATTTTCTTTTTTTGTGATTTGTTTAAGTTCATAAGTGTTCGTTTTATAAATGGGTAACAACAGCTAATGGGTAGCATTGTCCACGCAGATAATCTTCAATACAGGTTAATACTTGCGGGCTACGCATCAGTTTTGCGTTGCTGCGAATCTCATCGGCTGTCATCCACACCGCACGGATAATACCGTCATCCAGAGCCAGTTGCGGCTGGTGATTGCTTACCTTGCCTATGTAGGCAAAACGCAGATAAGTGGTGTGATTATGTTCATGCTGCCAGTGATAGATGCCTAATAATGCAGTCGGTTCAAAGGTGTAAGCCGTTTCTTCCAAGGTTTCACGAATTACCGCTTCAAGGATAGTTTCGTTGTCTTCCAGATGGCCGGCCGGCTGGTTAAAGCGATTGCCGCGATCCGTTATTTCTTCCACTAACAGGAATTTGCCATTTTCTTCGACAATTGCCGCGACAGTGGCGTGTGGCTTCCATTGCATGATAAATATCTTGATATTAAGTTATGTGTATTTTAACCGATGCAACAATTTTCGCGTATTTTGATTTGAGCGCGAGTACTCAAACAAACAGTTTCGGAAAAAGTCCGTTAAGCCCGCGAGCGATAAATTCTACCGCCATGGCTGCCAGAATCAGGCCCATGATGCGGGTTACGATGTTAATACCGATAGTGCCAAGTTTATTGGCAATGGCAACGGCAAGTGTTAATACCAGCAATATGACTAGACATACGCAAAAGATGGGGATAAGTAATGAAAGGTGACCGGCAACAGTGCTGTTTTGTTGTGCGGCAATAATCATATTACTGATTGCCCCTGGACCAGCCAGCAGTGGAATGCTGAGTGGTACGATGGCAATTACTTCTTTTTCAGCAAGCGATTGCATCTCTTCCGGCGTCTGATGGGCGCCGCTTTGCTTGGCATGCATCATCGAGATTGCGATTAACATCAATAATATGCCGCCACCAACCTGAAATGAGGGAATGCTAACGCCGAAAAAGTTCAGTACCTGATCACCAACAAAGGCCGCAGTAGTCAGTACAATAAACACAGTAAAGGCTGCCGTTTTGGCGGTTTTGGCGCGTTCGGTATTGCTCCAGCCGCTGGTGGCACTGATGAAAACAGGAACGCTGCCGATAGGATTAACGATGGCTAACAGGGCAATCCCGATTTTTAAAAGACCTGGCCAGTCAGTCATATGCGTCCCCTTTTTAATAACAGCTTATTGTATTTAATCTTTGTCAATTTGGAGATAGTAAATTAAAGTGCCGTTATGCGTAACCATTTTGAACAACATCCCATACTATATCTTGCTTCACGTAGCCCGCGTCGAGTTGAGCTGTTGAAGCAAATCGGTATAGATTGCATTACACACCCTGCTGATATTGATGAAACACAGATTCTGCCTGAATCTCCGGAGCGCTATGTAATAAGGCTGGCGCAGGAAAAAGCAGAAGCTTGTCTGCTGGGCTTGACCACAGAGCAACGTATGCGACCGGTATTGGCGGCAGATACTACCGTAGCTTTTGCGGGTAAGGTATTAGGTAAACCTGAAAATGATAATGATGCGCGTAGTATGCTGGCTGAATTATCGGGTAGTACACATCAGGTGCATACTGCGGTAGCGCTTGCCTTCATGAATAAAATCGAAGTGGTCTTGTCCACCACTACAGTTGAAATGATCAGTTTTTCACAACAGCAGATTGAGCATTACATTGTATCAGGCGAACATAAAGACAAAGCCGGCAGCTATGGTATACAAGGGCTGGCCGGAGCCTGGATTAAAAGGATAGAAGGCAGCTATACCGGTGTGATGGGCTTGCCGATATGCGAGACGGCAGCTTTGCTAAGGCAGCATCATATTATCCAGATTTAAGTGACTTAACTTTAACGGCTTTTAAAAAAACAAGAACTATAGAGAGTACAAATTGAGCGAAGAAATATTAATTAACGTTACCCCGCAGGAAACACGCATCGCTATGATGGAAAATGGTGTGGTGCAGGAACTGCAGATAGAGCGCAGTTCCTCATTGGGTTTGGTGGGTAATGTGTATCGTGGTGTTGTGTGCAGGGTGCTGCCCGGCATGCAATCCGCTTTTGTGGAAATCGGCCTGCAACGAGCTGCTTTTCTGCATGCGGCTGATATTCTTGAATGTGGAATTTCTGATGTGCAAAGACCTATTCAGGAAGTGCTGCACGAAGGCCAGTCGGTGATGGTACAGGTGATTAAGGAACCTATCGGTACTAAAGGCGCACGCCTTACAACACAAATCAGTATTGCGGGTCGTTTTCTGGTTTATTTGCCACAGCAGGATCATATCGGCGTATCGCAGCGTATTGAACTGGAAGAAGAGCGTGAGTTGTTAAAAGCGCGTCTGCTCAGCTTGTTGCCTGAAACCCGTCAGGGCGGCTACATTATCAGAACGATGTCAGAAACAGCTACTGACGAAGAGCTGCTCGCCGATATTGATTATTTAACAAAAACCTGGAAGCACATTAAAGAAAAAAGCATCACGGTGCCGGAGCGCACCTTGGTATTTCAGGACTTGAATCTGCCGATGCGCGTATTGCGCGACGTGATGTGCGCTAACACCGAGGTGGTGCGGGTGGACTCAAGTGAAACCTACCAAAGATTAGTCGATTTTGCCAATTTATACGCGATTACCGCATTGGATAAACTGTCACACTATCAAGGTGAGCGGCCATTGTTCGATTTATACAATATTGAGCATGAGATTGAAAAAGCCATGTCGCGTAAGGTGGAACTGAAATCTGGCGGTTACCTGATATTCGACCAGACTGAGGCCTTGACCACGGTGGATGTGAACACCGGCAGTTTTGTCAGCGGTAAAAACCTATCGGATACGATATTCAAGACCAACCTCGAGGCTGCGCAATCCATAGCGCGTCAACTCAGGCTTAGAAACCTGGGTGGTATCATCATCATTGATTTTATTGATATGGATGAAGATACCCAGCGCGAAGCCGTGTTGGAAGAGCTGCAGAAAGAGGTGGCGCGTGACCGTGCGCGTACCGGTGTGAATGGCTTTACGCCGTTGGGCTTGGTTGAAATGACGCGTAAACGTACCCGCGAAAGTTTGGCACATATACTGTGTGAGCCTTGCCCATGCTGTAAAGGCCGTGGCGAACTCAAAACTGCGCAAACCGTGTGTTACGAGATTCTGCGCGAATTGTTGCGCGAGGCACGTCAGTTTAATGCGCGTGAACTGCGCGTGCTGGCTGCGCCTAAGGTAATTGATATGCTGTCAGATGAAGAGTCGCAAAGCCTGGCTAATTTATCTGACTTTATCGCCAAGCCGATTTCACTACAGGCCGAATCGGGCTACGGTCAGGAATCTTTTGATATTATTCTGATGTAGCCACACTTGCACTCTGGTGCATCTTGCACCTAAGATATTTGCTAGTGCGGCACATACAGGCTGGCAAATAAGGTGTTTTCAAGCGGGATGAGGATGGTAGTCAGTAACAACTGCGCTAATATAATAAATGCCAGCGGGCTAAGGTCAAAATTACCTGCCGGTGGAATATATTTCCTGAACAAGCGCAATACCGGGTAGGTGAGGCTGTTTAAGGTTGGTGCTACCGGCGTGTGTGGATTTACCCAGCTTAACACTGCCTGTATCAGTACTGCATATAGAAAAATCGAGATGCTGCTACTGATTATGCCTAGCAACGCTACGCCCAGAATGACCAGCCATACTGAATTGCCAGCGACAAATAGGGGAAACCCTTTGAGCAGCAAAGCCAAAATGTGCATTATCAACTGCGTCAGGTAAGCGAGTAGTAACGTTGATATATCAACTTTGCCCAAGCTGGGAACAATACGCCGCAATGGTTTAACCGCAAAATTGGTAAGTGTGACAATCAGCTGTGCAAACTGATTCTGAAACGATGCTTTGGTGAGCTGAAAATAAAAGCGCAGTAAAAACGCAATACTCAGCAGACCTAATATTGTTTCCAGCAGAAATGTAATAGCGTTATTAATCATGATATTTACCTTTGCAGATTAACTGCCAAGCTGGTTTCCAAGCTGCATTGACTTGTCTGCCGCCGCTTTTGCAGCCTTGCTGACAATACCTTTGATATCGGCAGTTTCTAAACTAAGAATACCCTGTTCTGTGGTGCCGCCTTTAGAGGTCACCTGCGCGCGCAAGGTTTTGATATCTTCACTACTTTGGGTGGCAAGTAAGCTGGCACCGGCAAATGTTTGTAACGCCAGCAGTTTTGCTGATTCTGCATCCAAGCCTAGCGCTATGCCTGCATCCTGTAATGCTTCAATGAAATAGAACACATAAGCCGGCCCGCTGCCCGAGATTGCCGTCACCGCATCCATTTTGGCTTCATCATCCAGCCACAGCGTTTTGCCGACAGCAGCCAGAATGGTGCTGGCCTGCTCGCGTTGGTTTTGGTTAACAGCAGGCATGGCGTAAAGCGCAGAGATGCCGGCCCTGATCTGTGCAGGGGTATTGGGCATGACCCGCACGATAGCAGCGTGGTTGTTGAGCCAGCGTGAGATGTCCTTACTTCTGACTCCGGCAGCGATTGAAACAATGAGCTGAGATTTTAAAGATGCGCTTAAATCACTGCAAACCTGCTTTAGTTGCTGCGGTTTTACAGCCAGGACAATAACATCGGTATTGCCAAATTCAGCATAGGTATCTGTCGCGTTAACGCCAAATTCCTGCGCCAGTTGTATACGTTTCTGTGCATCCAGTTCTAAAACAGTTATTGCCGACATTTCCGCGCCGTTTTGTTTAAGGCCGCCGATGATTGCGCGTGCCATGTTGCCGCCGCCGATAAAATTGATTTTCATAATGTGTTTCCGGAAGTTCTGTTATGTAATGTCTAAATTCGTTAATTGCTTAAATTTGTTATGTGTTACGTGCGGGTCTGGCGCCAAATAGCGCTGAGCCAATACGCACATGGGTTGCGCCCTGGCTAATGGCAACCGTGTAGTCATCGGACATGCCGATAGATAGCGTATCCAATGCAAAGCCTTGAGCTAACAGCGCATCATAGCATTCGCGAACCAGTTTGAATTGTGTAATCTGCTGGTTTACATCCTTGGTTGGCGCAGGGATTGCCATTAGACCGCGTAGTTTTAATCTTGGTAATTTTTGAATCTCGGTAGCAAGTGCTGACAGATCAGCAGGTAGAACGCCGCTTTTACTGTCTTCATTGCTGACATTGACTTGTATGCAAACTTGCAGCGGCGGTAATTGTGCAGGCCGCGCATCATTCAAACGCTGTGCAATTTTCAGACGGTCTACACTGTGTACCCATGCAAAATGCTGGCTGATGGGTTGTGTTTTATTACTTTGAATTGGGCCAATAAAGTGCCATTCAATATCAAGTCCAGTTAGTTCAGCTTGCTTATCCAAAGCCTCCTGCAGGTAATTCTCCCCGAATATGGTTTGTCCATTTTGATAGGCTTCGCGGATGGCGGAAGCTGGTTGCGCCTTGCTCACGGCAACTAATTTTACGGCCTGCCGGTCTGGGCTGGATGCCTGTGCTGACTGAATAGTTGCTAGAATATGTTGCAAGCGATTACTAATTGTGGTCATAATTCATGAGGCCTAGATTTGTGCATATAACAATTAAAAAATTATAACAGGAGCAGGTTGTGGACATTTCAGATTTACTTGCGTTTTCAGTTAAAAATAAAGCTTCAGACTTGCATCTCTCCGCAGGCCTGCCACCGATGATCCGTGTGAATGGCGATATTCGTAAAATCAATGTGCCAGCCATGGATCACAGTCAGGTGCATGACATGGTGTACGACATCATGAATGATGGTCAGCGCAAGGTGTATGAAGAGCATCTTGAGTGTGACTTTTCATTCGAGATTCCCAATCTGGCGCGTTTCCGTGTCAATGCCTTTAACCATAACCGTGGCTCCGGTGCGGTATTTCGTACTATTCCATCCAAGATTCTATCGCTGGAACAACTGAACTGCCCGGCGATTTTTAAGGAAATTGCCGAAACGCCGCGCGGCATCTGTCTGGTGACAGGACCAACCGGTTCTGGTAAATCGACCACATTGGCGGCAATGATCGATTACATTAACGATACCGAATATGGGCATATTCTGACCGTAGAAGATCCGATTGAGTTTGTGCATCAGTCTAAAAAGTGTTTGATCAACCAGCGTGAGGTTGGCCCGCATACCCTGTCATTTAATAACGCGCTACGCTCTGCACTGCGTGAAGACCCGGATGTTATTCTGGTGGGTGAGATGCGCGACCTGGAAACGATTCGTCTGGCACTGTCAGCAGCGGAAACAGGTCACATGGTGTTCGGTACACTGCACACCAGTTCTGCCGCTAAAACCGTAGACCGTATCATTGACGTGTTCCCTGCCGCAGAAAAAGAAATGGTGCGATCAATGCTGTCAGAATCTTTACGTTGCGTAATTTCTCAAACATTGTTAAAAACCAAAGATGGTCAGGGGCGCGTTGCTGCGCATGAGATCATGATCGGTACTCCTGCTATTCGTAACCTGATTCGTGAAAACAAGATTCCGCAAATGTACTCGGCGATTCAGACTGGCCAGAATGTAGGTATGCAGACGCTGGATCAGAACTTGCAGGACCTAGTTAAACGCAATGTTATTTCAGCGAATGAGGCGCGGTCCAAGGCCTCTAATAAAGATGCAATCTTGGGTTAGTGCAGCGGATGCTGTTCGCACTTGGTATCTAAGTGCCAATTAAAAGCAGATTAGAGAAAAGAGATTAAAGTGCAAAGTCAGATGGAAAAAGGTCAAGCTGAGAAATTTGTATTCGACTTATTACGATTGATGCTTACAAAAAAAGCGTCTGATATGTTTATTACAGTAGGCTTTCCGCCGGCAATCAAGATCGATGGCAAGGTTACGCCGGTGAGTAGCCAATCCTTGACGCCGATGCAGGCGCGTGAAATCGCGCGTTCGATTATGAATGATAAGCAGACTGCTGAATTCGATGCTACCAATGAGTGTAATTTTGCTATCGGTATTCCAAATGTAGCGCGCTTCCGCGTGAATGCTTTCGTACAGCGCGGTTCTGTTGGTTTGGTGTTTAGAACCATTACTACCAAGATTCCAGAGTTTGAAGAATTGGGTTTGCCAGAAGTGCTTAAAGATGTTGCAATGTCCAAGCGTGGCCTGGTGATTTTTGTCGGCGGTACCGGCTCCGGTAAATCAACTTCATTGGCAGCCATGGTTGGTTATCGCAATCAAAACAGCTATGGCCATATCATCACTATTGAAGATCCGGTGGAGTTCGTGCATGAGCATAAAAACTGCATTGTTACCCAGCGTGAAATCGGCGTAGATACAGATAACTGGCAGATTGCACTTAAAAACACGCTGCGTCAGGCGCCGGATGTTATTTTAATCGGTGAAATCCGCGACCGAGAAACGATGGATTATGCGATCGCCTTTGCAGAAACCGGCCACTTATGTATGGCTACCTTGCACGCCAATAGCACTAATCAGGCGCTGGATCGTATTATCAACTTCTTTCCGGAAGAGCGCCGCCATCAGTTGTTGATGGACTTGTCGCTGAATATACGTGCGTTTGTTTCACAGCGCCTGATTCCTAAAAAAGAAGGTAAAGGACGCGTAGCCGCAATGGAGGTAATGTTGAATTCACCATTAATTTCAGATTTGATTTTTAAAGGTGACGTACATGAAATTAAAGAGATTATTTCGAAGTCCCGCGAGTTAGGCATGCAGACATTTGACCAGTCACTGTTTGATTTGCATGAGGCGGATGAAATTACCTATGAAGACGCATTACGTAACGCTGATTCGGTGAATGATCTGCGTTTGAAAATTAAACTTGAAGGCAAGGGCGCGCATGACAAAAACTTGTCTTCCGGTTTGGATGCTTTGGGTATTGTCTAAATTACTATTTCTTTCGCTCAAAAATATTAACTCTTCTAAGTCATTACATATCCTGACTGTAAAATGTCCAGACAGGCATCAACAGCATTTGCATCGTATAAAATACCGCGATTTTTTTTTATTTCATCAATTGCAGGCTGTAGCCCCAATGCCGGTCGATAAGGCCTGTAGGATGCCATTGATTCAACAGTGTCAGCAACGGCGATAATACGAGCCTCAAGCAGTATGTCTTCGCCCTTTAACCCGTTTGGGTAGCCTGAGCCATCAATACGCTCATGGTGTTGGTGCGCAATTTCGGCAATTGGCCAAGGAAACTTAACGTCTTTTAGAATGTTAAAGCCTAATTCAGCATGATTTTGTATAAGTTTATATTCAGTGGTACTTAATCTTGAAGGTTTGCTGAGTATCTCTGCGGGAACGCCAATTTTTCCTATGTCGTGAATCATTCCTCCTAACTGGATACCGCGAATACGCTCATCGTTCAGTCCCATTTTTTCGGCCATTTTAGCAGCAAGGTCCGCGACTCGTCGCTGATGACCGGCAGTGTATGGATCGCGTACTTCAACAGCAAGCGTTACCGTATTTATAATTCCTTCCAGAGCCAAACTTAGATCATGATTGGCATGTCTTAGCTCAACAGTTCTTTCTGCAACAGTTTGTTCAAAGTAACGCTCAAGGCGGCTTAGTTCGAGATGTGTGCGAATTCTTGCACGCAGTTCGTCAATTTCGTATGGCCTAGTAACAAAATCTGAAGCACCAATTGCAAAGCCTCTTACTTTATCAACAATGGTATCAATGACGCTGATAAAAATAATTGGGATGCGATTGCCTTCTGCAGTTGTCTTAATACGGCGGCAAACATCGTAACCATCCATGTCTGGCATGATGATGTCCAGTAGTATTAAATCTGGGGGTGAACTTTCATTCACTAATTCGAGTGCCTTCTGACCGCTGTTGGCTACCATGATTCTGTAATCGTCTTTTAAGGCTTCGTTAAGCTCATGCAAGTTTTCCGGAGTGTCATCAACAAGTAGTAGGGTAGAGCGTTTTTCCAGTTTCGTCAGGTCTGCTGTCGGTTTTCTGCGATAGCGTTTTAATTCAAGCTGTGTCAGTACACGTAATTTGAGTAGGTCTGGATTCACTGGTTTGGTGATGTAGTCAGCGGCGCCCAGTTTTAACCCAGTTGCCTCATCCGAACTTTCTGATAGAGCAGACACAAAAATTACCGGGATGTCGGAGGTGGTCGGGTTCGATTTTAATCTGCGCAGCACTTCGTAGCCATCAATATCTGGCATTTTGATATCTAGTAAGATGAGGTCGAATGAAGGTGTACGAGTAGCGAGTTCAAGTGCTTTTTCGCCGCTATTGGCAGGAGATATCAGATAATCATCACGCAGTATATTGACTAGCACATGCAGGTTCTCACTGACGTCATCAACAATTAGAATGCGAGGTTTGTTCGTCTCATTTTTTGCTGGGCTTGTATCCGTCATGTTAGTTTCCTGCTGATTATATTTATACAGATTGGTTTAATTCATCACTTAACTTGATCAATAGTGCTTTTGCCTCATCAATTTCGAATCTATCTGCTTTTTCGGAAATTTGATTGATTGCTGATTCCAGGTTACTACCGGCTGTACCTTTGCGTAGTTTTATCAGTACATCTTCGGCGGCACCAAAATCATTTTCGAGGCAATCTGCTAGTTGATCAAGTAACGCGATTATTTCCTCACGTTTTAATGCTTGACCTCTAACAGTAGGCGTAGGCTCGGTCTTGTTAAGGCTATCAATATCGTGCATCAGTGCCTCTAATAATTGCCCCATAAACTCGATCTGTTCTGGTGCAGGAGTTTTATTCAGCTTAAGTTCACTATCAATTTGTGTGGTACATTCAAATAGACGTTGCGCGCCAATGTTGCCGCTAACCCCCTTAATATTATGGCAATAACTTTCAGCGGCTTTTAAGTCATTTTGTGATATCAATTTTTGCAGTTCTCTGACTGCATCAGGGTAATGCTCGCGGAAGCGTTTCAATTGTCTGATATAGGCATCCACTTTACCGCCGATACGTTGCAAGCCCGGCTTCACTTCTAAGCTGGCGAGTGCCAGAAGCGCTTCAGGAATTTCAGGTGTTCCCTGCGGGATGTCTTGAGTTACGACTGAATTTGATGTTGAAGTTACAGCGGGGATTTTTATCCACTTTGCAAGTGCAACTGTTAAACGCTCGGGTTCAATTGGCTTGGTGATATGTTCATTCATGCCTGCTTTTTTACTATTTTCAGCATCTAGTGTCATGGCTAGTGCAGTCATGGCAATAATTGGCAGGGTAGCAAATCGTTCCCCTCCCGGCTGCTTGGCAAGAGTACGTATCTGTCTCGATGCTTCAAGGCCATCCATGACCGGCATCTGGATATCCATTAATACGCCATCATAAGTTTTCTTCTGCACCATCGCTACGGCCTCTTCGCCATTTACTGCGGTATCAACCACTATGTTCATACTGCGCAGTAATTCGGTAGCAAATTCTCGATTGATATCATTGTCTTCTACCAGCAGGACATGAGAACCGCCAAAATTTGTGATAGCGATTTTTTGTGTTTGATTTTTGCCATCGCTAAATACTCGGCCACGCCCAAGTATTGTCAGTATGGAATCAAGAAGGGTGGAGGGTGAAACAGGTTTGGTAAGAAAACCATCAATCCCGGCTTTTTCGGCAAGTTTCATTACATCTTCACGACCATAAGCCGTGACCATGATGATTTTAGGTTGATGCCTAATGGCTGGGTCTACATGAATACGTTTTGCGACTTCATCGCCATTCATTTCCGGCATGTGCCAATCCATGAGCACTATATCAAAAGGATTTTCAGTTGCCGTTTCAAGTAGATCAATTGCTACTTCTCCGCTAGCGGCTACTTTTACGTCAATTTGTAATGAACGCAGCATCTCAGCCATGATTTCCCGTGAGGCTTCGTTATCATCAACGATGAGTAAGCGAATGCCTTTCAACAGCGGCCCTACCTCCTCTAGTAACTTACGCCTGTGAACCTGCGCCTCGTGAGAAATTTTTAGGTGAACAGTGCAGCATATGGTAGTACCTTTGCCTGGCTGCGAGTCTTCAATCCATATTCTCCCAGCCATCAGTTCTACCAGATGTTTGCAAATGGCCAGACCTAAGCCGGTGCCTCCAAAACGTCGGGTAGTTGATTGGTCCGCCTGACTGAATTTTTGGAACAGCCGGCTTTGTGCTTCTTGTGACATGCCAATGCCAGTGTCTCGCACTGAAATTTGTAAATTAAGGTCGGTTTCAGTGGCATTCAAGCAGCGAAATCCAATTTCGACTTCGCCAACTTCAGTGAATTTAACTGCGTTGCTGCATAAGTTAAGCAAAATCTGACCAAGGCGCATCGGGTCGCCAATTAATGTCGGAGGTATGTTCGTGTCGTAGCGAACAAGCAGCTCAATACCTTTATGTTCAGCCTGAAAGCTGATTGCATCAGTTAAATGCTCCAGCACGGTATCCAGCCCGAATTCTATGGACTCAATTTCAAGTTTACCTGCCTCAATTTTAGAAAAGTCGAGTATATCGTTGATGATGCCTAACAGTGATTGTGCCGCACCTTGTGCCTTGGTAAGGTAGTTCTGCAATGAGGGAGTGACATTCTCCTTAAGTGCAAGATAGAGCATTCCTATCACAGCATTCATTGGCGTTCTGATTTCATGGCTCATGTTGGCCAGGAACTGGCTTTTAGCCTGATTGGCAGCATCTGCCTGATCTTTGGCTATACGTAATTCTGCTGTGCGTTCTGCAACCAGACTCTCCAGATTTGCGCGTTCCTGTTCTAATACGTGCGTTGTCTCCAGTAAAGCTTTAGTTTTTGCTTCGATAATTCTGCGCATGAGCAGGGATAAGCTCAGTAACAGTGCAATAGTAAAGCCGGTGCCGCCAAGCGCCCATAACACCCATGACGGTAATAGAACTTGAGGTGGGGCAGACATGGCTCGGTGTAGAGCGCCAAAGTAGATTGAATCTGAATCACGTCGCCAGGAAGTTAAATGACTGTCAATTTTTTCCAGCAGGTCTGCATTTCGCCCTTTACCTGTGGCGTAATAAAGATTTGAAGGAAGAAATACGATAGGAGTTTCCTGTAACTGATATTTAGCGCCATTGCGGGCAGCAAAAAAACTGTTTGTAATCACTGCATCAGCTTCACCTGAGACCACTTTGGCATAGCCTTCATCCAAATCTTTTACCGGTATGGCTTTATACGCATAGCCACTGCCCGTCATGAGCTGCAAGAAAAAAGATTGCTGGATGCCGCCATCAAGAACGGCGATTCGTCTGCCCGCCAGGTCGGCCATTGATGCCACTTTGAGCTGAGGTTGAGTGTAAATTTGAGACCAGCTACTGGCTACAGAAACGCGATGGAAGTCAAAGTGCAAGTTTCGTTCTGTTGAAAAGGCTACGTCAGGCATCAAGTCCAGCTCGCCTCGCTGGAGTTGATCTAGGCAGTCAGACCATTTGCATGAGATGTAATTTAAATGCCAGCTTTCTTTTTTTGCTACTTCGTTCAGCAGTTCTACAAACAACCCTGCTGGCTGATTATTTTCTGCGGTGTAGATTTTGGGAGCGTTTTCATATAACCCAACGCGAACTTCACGCTGTTGTTTAAATACTGCGAGGATGCTGTTCGAGTACCCTATAGCTCCTAGCGTGGTAAAAACAATGAGTAAGCTTAGAGTTGTTGTTAAATGAGAACGCTTCATGATGTAACCTATTGTTAGAAAGAGTCTTTCTACATCTCTTAATATTGCAAGATTGATTTAAGTTTAGCAATGTTTAGCAATTAATGGCAGTAGAATATTTTTGTTACTGCGGTTATATTAAGTGGTATGCAAATTAACACGTCTACAGACCACTTAGAGCGCTTAATCTGATTGCTATGTTGAAATCATCTAACTTCGTTAAGCTACTGATTCTGATATTGCTGCAAGGCTGCTCAATCACCGGATCCAATTCATCTGATAACAAACATAATCTGACGCATACTCGGTTGCATGCGGTCATGACTGATCGCATAAATGTCCTGTTAGATCAAATGGACACTTTAACGACAGATCAGAACCGTACTGAAATTGAGCTTGATCAGGACCGTAAATACAAGGCGTTGCGCATTGCAGATTCAGCTGCAGAATTGCAGCGTACTGTTGATATTATTCTAGCAATCAAGCCAACATTGGATTTAAGTGAACATCAGGCCCCCGTTTTCACAAAACTGGCGAATCAGTTAAAAGAGCAGGGAGCTGAGCTGGAGAGCCTTGCCAGACGCAATCAGATTGATGCACTCAAGCCCGCTTTGAAGCGTACAAAAGACACTTGTATGACTTGTCACTCATTATTCAGGGGCGATTGATGCGCGGTGTTTACTTTCTAAGTGTTGTGCTTGCCGCTTCAATGTCCTCGGCTTATGCTGATGATGATGTGAAAACTCTGCTTATGGATTTGAATAATCAAATTAAAGAGTTACGTACACAGGTAAAGGAGTCTAACGCCCGTATCAATGAGCTGGAGCAATCTCTGGCGCAAGAAAAAACTCGTCAGATATCTGAGCAGATGCCTCAGCAGAAAGTGACTGAAACAGGCCAACCTGTTGAGGTTGCCGAGCAATCCAAGCCAGTGTCCAATGTTGTGACAGTTGGCGATGTGAAAGGCACCATCAAGCTTGCAGGTAGCGACACCTCCATTGGCTTCGGTGGCTTTACCAAGCTGCACATGATGTATACCGATGTCAGTATTGCTAAAGACAAATGGGGGCATCAGGAGTTCTATGGAGCAGATATCCCGGTGGGTGAGCGTAACCAGACCGGTCAATTTAATGCCCAAGTCAAAGAAAGCCGTCTCTGGTTCAAGTCGTTTACACCTAGTGCCTTTGGCGACATCAATACATTGATAGAGCTTGATCTCGACCAGTCTGCCAGCACTTACACGCCGCGTCTGCGGCATGCTTATGGCAGTGTTGGTAATTTCCTTGCTGGTCAGACCTACACCACGTTTACTAATACATCAGCACTTGCTGAGATAGAAGCTGCCACTGCTGTGGGTAATATTGTTGTGCGCCAACCATTAGTACGTTGGACGCAGCCAATTCCGGACACTTCTATGAATGTGATGCTGGCGATGGAGTTTCCTAGCAGCAGGTTTACCCGTTCATCAAGCACGAGTGCCACAATTGAAAATCTTGACGATGAGCAATTTCCTGATATGGTGCTGCGCCTTAATAGTACGCAGGAATGGGGTAATGTCTCCCTAGCTGGCATGGCAAGAGAGATTCGATATAGAGATGCGACAAATGGCATTGATGAAAAGTCGTTGGGCAGTGCTATCAGCTTAGCAGGCAGAGTGAATGTCGGCAGTCGGGACAATGCACGCTTTATGCTGAGCTATGGTGATGTACTTGGTCGTTACATTGTAGGCGGCACCTATGCAGATGCCTCTTTTGATAGTACAACCAACCGGCTAAAGCTTAACCCTACTTATAGTGGCACGTTGTTCTATCAGCATTACTGGAACCCAATGTGGCGTTCAAATCTTGCCCTTGGCTATTCACATACTGAATTACCTTCTTACGTTAATCAGAGTTTGACTCGAGAAGTTGGCTCGGCCAATATCAATTTGCTATGGAGCCCGCTGTCTCAATTCACTCTTGGACTTGAATATCTTTATGCTATGCGAGAGCTTGATAATGGCCATCGCGGTGACATGAATCGCATCTTGTTTTCGACACGTTTTAATTTTTAATTTTATCTAGGACTTAACATTTTTTTGGATAAAACGGCATGAGTAGCCTGCATTTTGTCTGTGAATAATGTGCTTTGGCGTGGGAATAGGCAACTTCAGTTGACATATTTGGGAAAACTAAATGCTGGTTTGGTATATATATTCACGGAGATGCCAAGTGCTGGTAGGCGGGAATAACGAGATAGGAAGTGAAAAAGCGCACCGAATTATGTCGGTGCACTTTTTTAATTATGAATGTTTATTTTAGTGTTGCTGATAAACAATTTGTCCATGTACTAACGTGTATATAATTTTTCCGGCTAATTCCAGCCCGGTAAATGGCGTATTTTTACCCTGGCTTTTCAGTGTATCTGGACATACTTTCCAGTATTCGGTTGCATTGAAAATACATAAATCCGCATCGCGGTTCGGGCTTAAATCACCGGCTGAAATGCCGAGTATCTGCGCTGATGTCCTGGTGATTAACCCTATGGCTGTCAATAAGCTGACTTTTTGATCACCAGCCCATTTTAAGGTAAGTGGCAGCAATAACTCCAGTCCGGTTGCGCCGATTTCAGCTTCGGCAAACGGTGCCAGCTTGGCGTCATCATCTACCGGTGTGTGGTCAGAGCATATCGCATCGATTGTTCCATCTTTAAGCCCTGCGCTGAGCGCATCTTTGTCGCGCTGCGTGCGCAGCGGCGGTTTCAGGTGGCAGTTCGCATCAAAGTAGCCGATGTCATGCTCGGTCAGGTGTAAATGGTTGGCGCTGACATCGCAGCTGATTTTTAGCCCTTGTTTTTTTGCGGCACGTACCATGTTCACGCCTTCGGCGGTAGACAGGCGGCTGATATGGACTTTTGCTCCTGTTTCCTGCGCAATACGCAGGATAGTTGCCAGTGCCAGTGCTTCAGCTGCGCTTGGAATACCCTTGAGTCCTAACCTGGTGGCGACTTCGCCATCGTGTGCTACGCCATTTGCAGCCAGGAAGGGTTCTTCAGCATGTAGGAACAATGTGAAACCGAACGTGGCTGCGTATTCCATGGCGCGCCATAGCACCTGTGTGTCGGTGATTGCTACATTTGCTTGCGAGAAGCCTACGCAGCCAGCAGTGTGCAGTTCACTCATTTCAGACAGCGCTTTGCCCTGCAACTGCCGTGTCAGTGCGCCCAGCGGATAGACGTGGGCAAGGCCCTGTTGTTTCGCGCGGTACTTCAGCATTTCTACCAGTCCAGGTTCGTCCAGCACAGGGTCCGTGTCCGGTGGGCAGGCTAGACTAGTTACGCCGCCGGCTACAGCAGCCTGTAACTCGCTTATCAGGCGTGCTTTGTATTCGTCACCGGGTTCGCGCAGTCTGGCAGATAAATCTACCAGACCGGGGCAGATAATCAGGTTTTCTGCATCAATAGTTTGATTGGCAACAAACCCTTCAGGACAGTTGCCAACTGCTACGATCTTTCCTGCGGCGATATAAACATCAAGTTTGCTGTCGATATTATTTTTTGGGTCAATCACGCGACCGTTTTTTATATGTATTTTCATTACGCGTCTCCTCCCGGGGTAGCTGGGCTACCGCCAGCACTTTGTTGTTGTGCTGGCAGTCCACCTGCCAGCAGTGCCATCACCGCCATGCGTATGGCGATGCCGTAAGTGACTTGTGGCAGGATTACGGATTGCTTGCCGTCGGCGACATTTGAATCAATTTCCACGCCGCGGTTCATTGGGCCGGGGTGCATGACAATGGCATCTGGCTTGGCAAGCTTCAGTTTCTCTTGTGTCAGGCCATAGGTTTTAAAGTACTCCTGCGAGCTGGGCAGCATGGCGCCGCTCATGCGTTCATTTTGCAGGCGTAACATCATTATCACGTCAACGTCTTTTAAGCCTTCTTCCATGTCATGGAACACATGCACGCCCAGTTTTTCTACTTGTGTCGGCAGTAGCGTTTTTGGTGCGATGACGCGAATTTCCGGTACGCCCAGCGTAGTCAGCGCATGAATCTCGGATCGCGCAACGCGTGAGTGCAGCACATCGCCGACTATCGCTATTCTTAAATTGTGTAGGTCCGGCTTGTATCTGCGGATGGTGAATACATCCAGCAGACCCTGCGTGGGGTGTGAGTGGCGGCCATCGCCGGCGTTCACCACATGGATGTGCGGCGGTACGTGTTTGGCAATCAGATGCGCTGCACCGGATTGTGCATGACGCACGACGAACATATCGGCGTGCATGGCAATCAGGTTATCAACCGTATCCAGAATCGTTTCGCCTTTGGATTGTGAAGAAGTACTCACATTCAGGCTGATGACATCGGCAGAAAGACGCTTGGCAGCTATCTCGAAGGTGGTGCGGGTGCGGGTGCTGTTTTCAAAAAACAGGTTGCACACGGTTTTGCCGCGTAACAGCGGTACTTTTTTAACCTCACGTTCTGCAACACCCACAAAGGATTCAGCAGTGTCTAATATTTGGTTTAGTATTCTTTTAGGTAGGCCTTCAATTGAAAGCAGGTGTTTCAGGTTGCCGTCACGGTCGAGTTGAGGATTATTCATGCTCTTGGGTTCTCGCGCTGTTGTGTTGAGTAAGTTCCAGGGCCAGGCTGCCATCAGCCAGTTTTGTTAACTGCAAGTGCTGTGTGGTATCTAGTGGCAGATTGGCTGCAACGATTTGCGGTGCAATTGGCAGTTCTCGGCCACCGCGGTTTACCAAAGCAACCAAGGTGATGCTGGCTGGGCGGCCGTAGTCGAACAGTTCGTTCATTGCCGCGCGTGTGGTGCGTCCAGTATAGAACACGTCATCAATCAGGATGATGTGTTTGTTTTCAACATCAAACGGAATCTGGCTCGGACGGTTTTCAACTTTCAGGCCGCGTTGCGCGTAATCGTCGCGATAAAATGACACATCCAGCGTGCCATATTCAATAGCGTGTTTGCTGACGGTAGTTTCCAGTATGCTCAGCAATCTTTGCATGAGCCAAACACCACCGCTGTGAATGCCGACTAAAGCTGTATTTTTCTGGAGTAGCGGCTCCAGTTTTTGTGCTAGAACTTTTAATAAGTCTTCAGCATTGGGTAATTGCGCGGAGGGTAAATTTGAATGATTTTTTATCATGCCGTTATTTTACTGAATATTTATCGTTGCTAGTAAATCTAATTGTCAGCATTATGCAAAAAACCTCTTAAATCATCGTGATAGACTATCGAAATAGCTGCGCAGTATGGTCTGCGCAGCAACCTGGTCCAGCATTACTTTCTGTGCGCGGCCTTTTATTCCAGTTTGATTCAATAACTGACTGGCCTCTGCCGAGCTGTAACGTTCATCAACCAGCATTACCGGTAAGTTAAAGCGGCCATTCAGGCGCCGAGCAAACTTTTTGCAAAGTTGCGTGACTTCATTTTCGCTGCCGTCCAGACTTAATGGCAAGCCTACAATCAGCAGTTTTGGCTGCCATTCGTTGACGAGCGCGGTGATGGTATTGAAACGAACCTCGTTGCTTTCGTTATCAATGGTGACAAGTGGATTTGCGCTTTGGATCAAGTGCTCGCCGACTGCAACACCGATGCGTCTTTCACCGAAGTCAAAGGCTAACACAGTGCCAGATTGCACCTGATTTTTATCATAGATGTTTTCATTGTCAATCAGTTGCATGAGTGATGCACCTGACATTAGGCGTGTCCCGCTTCGTCGGATAGCATCGCCGGGTCAAACCCCAACAATGTTATGGCTGCATTAAGTTGTTTTTCGTAAGGAGTATCAAATAATATTGTATTAAGTGTATCCATATCTTTGGGCTTAACCGATAGCCAGGCATTCTGCGCAACCTCTTGTTCCAGCTGGCCTGCGGTCCAGCCCGCATAACCCAGTGAAAGCAATAGCTTTTCTGGGCCACTGCCTTGCGCAACTGCTTCAAGAATGTCTTTTGACGTAGTGAGGGCTACGCTATTTAATACGGTAATGGAGCTATCCCAGTCACCAATCGGCTGATGCAGTACAAAACCGCGTTCTGGCTGCACAGGGCCGCCGTAAAGTACAGGCCTGGCGGCTAACGTTTTGTTTTGTAGATTCAGATTGATTTTTTCAAACAAAATCTCATAGGACATGTCGGTAGGGCGGTTGATCACTACACCCATTGCACCGTCCTGATTATGGGTGCAGATAAATGTCACTGACTTGGAAAAATAGGGGTCGGTCAAGTTGGGCATCGTAATCAGAAAGTGCCCGGTGAAATTGATGTTTTCTAATGACATAACAGTTAATTATTAGCGCCTGCTTCTAGATATCCGGTGACTTCCAAGCCAAAGCCCGCCATGCTAGGCATTTTGCGTGGGTTTGCCAGCAGTTTCATTTTTCTGACACCGCAATCCAGCAGTATCTGTGAGCCGATGCCGTAGGTTCTCAGTTCCTGATTGATGCGTATAGGTTCATCTGCGCCCTGAATGCGTTCGACGATAGTTTTGCCCGATTCTGGTTGACGTAATAAAACCATCACGCCAGCTTCGGCACTGGCGATCACTTGCATGGCTTTTAATGTGTTCCAGCTATGCGAGCAGCTGGAGCTATCCAATAAATCAAACACAGATAATGGCTCGTGTACACGCACCAGAACTTCCTTATCCGGGGATGGCGTACCTTTAATCAGCACCAGATGTGTTTCCTTGCCAATTTTGTCGGTGTAGGCTACCAGTTTCATTTCACCATAAGGCGTCTGTACCATGCGTTCTGCCGTGCGCTCTATGAAACTTTCGGTTTCAGCGCGGTAGTGTATCAAGTCTGCAATGGTGCCTATCTTTAAATTATGCTCGGCAGCAAACGTCATCAGGTCCGGTAGGCGTGCCATGCTGCCATCATCTTTTAATATCTCGCATATCACGCTGGCTGGCTCCAGCCCGGCCAGTTCTGCCAGATCGCAGCCTGCTTCGGTATGCCCTGCGCGCACCAGTACGCCGCCATCCATGGCTGCCAGCGGGAAGATATGGCCAGGACTCACAATGTCTTTTGGTTTTGCATTTTTGGCTACTGCGGCCTGCACGGTGCGTGCGCGATCAGCGGCTGAAATGCCGGTAGTGACACCTTCGGCAGCTTCTATTGATACGGTAAAGTTGGTACCCATACGTGCGCCATTTTTTTGCACCATTTTTGTCAGGTTAAGCTGATTGCAGCGCGCTTCGGTGAGGGTTAGGCAAATCAGCCCGCGCCCGTATTTCGCCATGAAGTTGATGTGTTCCGGTGTAGCGAATTCGGCAGCCAGTACGAGGTCGCCTTCATTTTCTCGTTGCTCGTCATCCACCAGCACAACCATGCGGCCGTTCTTGATTTCTTCAATAATTTCTTTGGCAGGGCTGATGTGGTTAGTCATGGTGATTTTGTTCTTTATTTTCGGATTTTTCCGGGTTTTCAAGTTCCCAAAGTGTCATGCGTTCTACATAGCGCGCAATCTGGTCAACTTCAAGGTTGACGCGATGGCCGCTTGCGAGTGATTTTAGCGTGGTATTTTCAAGCGTATGCGGAATCAGGTTGATGCTGAACAGGTCGTTACTGATGGTATTTACGGTGAGGCTTACGCCGTTTACGCAGATTGAACCTTTAACTGCGATGTACTTTGAAATGGCATGTGGAGCGCGGATGTCCAAGCGCCAGCAGTCACCTAACTGTTCAAAACTGACAACTTCGCCTACGCCATCAACATGCCCGCTGACCAAATGGCCGCCAAGCCGGTCGCTTAGACGCAGTGCTTTTTCGAGGTTGACCTGATGCGCCTTGTCCAGACCGACTGTCACGGATAGCGTTTCATGCGAGACGTGGGCTTCAAAGTGATTGGCCATTAGTTTTATCACCGTCAGGCATACGCCATTTACAGCGATGCTGTCGCCAAGCTGCACATCGTTCATGTCGAGTTTGTTGGTGGCAATGGCAAGCTGTATATCGGTACCGATTGGAGTCGCTTGCGTGATGGTGCCAACGGATTGAATGATTCCTGTAAACATGAGCGGAATTTTAACAGATAACACTGGATTACGTTGTGAAGCCTGCTAAAATCAGGCATATGAAATTTCTACCTTATGAGCTTTTTGTCGGCTGGCGTTATACGCGGGCAAAACGCAAAAATCATTTTATATCGTTTATCTCACTCACCAGTATGGTCGGCATTGCGCTGGGCGTGGCTGCTTTGATCGTGGTACTGTCAGTGATGAATGGTTTTCAGAAAGAATTGCGCACCCGCATTTTGGGCGTGGCCTCGCATCTGGAAATTACTGGCAGTAATAGCCAGCTGGTTGATTGGCAGCGCGTGGCAGAATTTACCGCCAAGGCCTCGCATGTGCTGGCAAGCGCGCCATACATCACGGCGCAAGGTATGTTGAGTTATGACCAGGGGGTGCAGGGAGCCATCATCCGCGGTATTGTCCCTGCCGATGAAGATAAAGTTGCGGATTTAGGCCGCCATATGAAAGCGGGTAGCCTGAATGATTTACGTGCCGGCGAATTTGGCATTATTTTAGGCGCTGATTTGGCCTATGCGCTCGGTGCGCAGATTGGCGACAAGGTGGTTGTGATGGCACCGCAGGGGCAATTTACACCTACCGGTGTGGTGCCCAGATTGAAACAATTTACTTTAGTCGGTTTGTTTCAAATTGGTATGTACGAATACGATGCCGGCCTGGCATTGATACATATGGATGATGCCGCCAAACTGTATCGTATGGGGCAGAATGTTTCCGGTGTGCGTTTGAAACTGAAGGATCTATTTGAGGCGCCTGCGATTGCGGCTACCATGACCGATCAGCTTAATCGGCGCTTAAATCCCTATGGCAATTATTTTGTCACAGACTGGACTCAGCAGCATGCCAATTTCTTCCGCGCCGTGCAGATGGAAAAACGTGTGATGTTTATTATCCTGACGCTGATTGTTGCGGTGGCTGCTTTTAATATCGTGTCCACCTTGGTGATGGCTGTTACCGATAAGCGCGCCGACATTGCCATTATGCGTACCTTTGGTGCCAGCCCTGCCAGTATCATGAAGATTTTCATCATACAGGGGGCCTTTATCGGTGTGATAGGCACCGTGCTGGGGGCGATTTTCGGTATTTTGATTGCGCTTAATATTGAAACTATTATTCCGTTCATAGAACACTTGTTCAATGTGCAGTTTTTGGCTAAAGATGTGTATTACATTAGTGATCTACCTTCTGATTTAGTGTGGTCGGATGTCATTACCATTGTTTCGGTATCTTTTATATTAAGTTTGCTTGCTACTATTTATCCTAGTTATAAAGCCAGCAGAATCAATCCGGCAGAGGCACTGCGTTATGAGTAATATTCCTCAATCAATTCTGTCATGTCGTGATCTGCACAAGACCTATCAGGGCTTGGACGTTGCTGTACTTAACGGTATTTATCTAAACGTAGCTACGGGCGAGCAGGTTGCTATTGTTGGCGCTTCCGGTTCTGGTAAAAGCACTTTGCTGCACTTGCTTGGCGGTTTGGATGCCCCATCCAGTGGTGAGGTGAGTATTCTGGACAAGAATCTTGCTCGATTGAGCGAGGCGCAAAAGGGCGATTTGCGTAATCAGTCATTGGGCTTTGTGTATCAGTTTCATCATCTGCTGCCGGAATTCACCGCGCTGGAAAACGTGGCGATGCCACTGCTGATAAGGCGCATGGGGCGCGAGCAAGCGCTTACACTGGCAAGTGAAATGTTGGCAAAAGTTGGCCTGGCACACAGGCTTGAGCATATGCCGGGCGAGCTTTCCGGCGGCGAGCGTCAGCGTGCGGCATTAGCCCGTGCCATGGTTACACAGCCGCAATGTATATTGGCAGATGAACCAACCGGCAATCTGGATCGCCATACTGCACACGCGGTTTTTGACTTGTTGCTGGAAATGAACCAATCACAGCAAATGAGTTTAATCGTAGTGACGCACGATATGGAGCTAGCGTCAAAAATGCAGCGGCAATATAAGCTGGTTGATGGCAAGTTGCTACCTATTTAGCTTATGATTTTCTTTGCACTGGTTTTCGTTCTCGGTGCTTTTTGTTTGCAGCAGTTGCCGCTATTGCCCAGCTTGTATTGGGCATTTTTACTGCTACTTTGTGTACTTGTTTATTTTCAGCTTCGCCACTCTAGTCAACACGCTTTAATTTATTTAAAGCGTTTTTTATTTGTCTTGCTCGGTTTCTTGCTTGGATTCTTTTGGGCAGCTACATTTGCCACGATAAGGCTTAGCGATGCTCTGCCGCTTGATTGGGAAAATAAGCCGGTCGAAATCGTCGGTGTAGTGGCTAGCATTTCCGAGTTCACCGAGCGCGGCGAGCGCTTTCGGTTTGATGTAGAGAAAGTGCTGAACAGGGAAGCGGTGATCCCGCGGCATGTTTCACTCAGCTACTATGCACCAGGTAGCTGGAGTGAGGCACCGCCAGTGCGACCGTTAATGATTTCAAAATTCAAAGCCGGAGAGCGCTGGCAAATTACCGTGCGTTTAAAACGACCGCATGGCACACAAAATCCACATGGCTTTGACTTTGAAGCTTGGGCGCTGGCTGAAAACATCCGTGCTACCGGCACAATTAAAGCCAAATCCGATAATAGAAAGTTGCAGGATTTTGTCTGGCAGCCTAAATATGTAGTTGAACATGTGCGTGAGTTGATTCGGCAGCGCATAAGTAAGGTGCTTGCAGATAAACCATATAGCGGCATCGTTCAGGCTTTGGTGATGGGTGATGATAGTCAGATAGTTGCTAATGACTGGCAATTGTTTCTGCGCACAGGCACCTCTCACTTAATGAGTATTTCCGGTCTTCACATCACCATGTTGTCTGGTTTGGCATTTGGTCTTGCTGGATTCATCTGGCGTAGGATCCCAATGTTGGTAAATCGATTGCCAACTAGAAAAGCCGCGACAGCTGCCGGTATTCTGGTTGCTCTGCTTTATGCGCTGATTGCAGGTTTTGCCGTACCTACACAACGCACTTTATATATGTTGATCGTGTTCGCCATTGCTTTATGGTCAGGGCGGCAACTGCTTATTTCCCAAGTGTTGGCATCAGCCTTACTTTTGGTGGTGGTGCTGGATCCATGGGCTGTCATTGCACCGGGTTTCTGGTTGTCATTCGGCGCGGTGGTCGTGCTTAGCTACGCACTGGGCGCACGCGTGGGAATAACCCATTGGTTAAAAGCTTCATTGCAAACCCAATGGGCAGTCACTATAGGCATGCTGCCACTGCTGCTGATTATGTTTAACCAGGCTTCAATAATTTCACCAGTAGCTAATGCGCTCGCTATTCCGTTGATTAGTTTTGTCGTTACGCCGCTGGCTTTATTCGGCAGTTTTTTGCCTTTCGATGCGGCTCTGCATCTCTCCCATCAGGTGCTTGATGCCTGCATGCGCATGCTCGTCTGGTTGAACCAGTTGCCCGATGTGGTTTGGCAGCAGCATGCGCCTGCTGGCTGGACATTGATTCCAGCCATATCAGGTATTATCTGGTTACTGCTGCCGCGCGGGATTCCTATGCGCTGGCTTGGTTGGCTAGGTATATTGCCGATGCTACTGATTACGCCGCAGCGTCCAGTTCTGGGTGATATGCAAGTAACGGTGCTGGATGTAGGCCAGGGCTTAAGTGTGGTGGTTCAAACGGCGACACATACTTTGTTATATGATGCCGGTGCCAAGTACAGCGCACAGGCCGATGCGGGCGGGCGCATTGTATTGCCGTATCTGCAAGGTGAGGGCGTGCGTAGGCTGGATGGTTTTGTTGTGAGCCACAATGATAATGACCACAGTGGTGGTGTGCACACGGTATTGACGCAAATGCCGGCGGGTTGGCTGGCAAGTTCATTGCCGGAATCTGTTGAGCTGAATAGTAAGGTCAAGCATATTAAATGCTTTGCTGGCCAGAAGTGGGTCTGGGATGGCGTGAATTTTGAAATGCTGTATCCGCAGTTTGAAAGCTACGAAAATGCGGCATTGACGGACAATAACCGCAGCTGCGTAGTTAAAATCACAAGCGCCGCGGGCAGCTTGTTGATTGCCGGGGATATAGAAAAATCAGCTGAATGGGCATTGCTGGAGCCTGATGAGGGCAGTCAAAATTTTGTAAGCTTGAAAAGCGATGTCCTTGTTGCGCCACATCACGGTAGCAAGACTTCATCCAGCGCTGAATTCATAGCTACGGTACAACCCGGCCTGACCATTTTTACTGCCGGCTATTTGAATCGATTCAAACATCCAAGGCCAGAGGTGGTTACGCGTTATCAGGAAGCCGGAAGCCAGACGTTGCGCTCCGATTATGATGGGGCCGTGATTCTGAATTTCGTGGCTGATAATCGCGTTGGCGGTATTAAAGCAACTGGCTGGCGCGAACAGAGCAGACGTTACTGGCAAGATTTGTATTAGAGCAAACGCAGATGGCAGGCATGATAATTGTAAAACGATTGCAGTAGAAGCTTGCCCAAAAGCAGACTACAGGCTAAAGTATCGCACGGATTTGTTTTATCTGCTTTAAGCAGGGTTTTTATTTAGTTATCGAATTTAGGGAGTTGCACTGTGTGGCAAATTATATTAGCAGCTGGTTGGCCTATCTGGCCACTTATTATCGCATCAGTTGTTGCTGTGGCAATTATAGGTGAGCGTAGTTTTGCATTACGTGAAAACGTTATTTCTCCAAAGAATTTACTGCCTGAAGTGCAGAAATGGCTGGCAGCCGGCGGTATCAATAAAGAGATGATCACACGTCTGGAACAGAATTCTCTGCTGGGTCGTGTGTTTGCAACGGCACTTGCAACAGCTAAACAATCGCGTGATATTACCAAAGAGTCTATTGAAGAAACCGCACGTGCAGTAGCGCATGAGCTGGAAAAATACCTGGCAACGCTCGGCACAATCGCTACAGTTGCCCCGCTGCTTGGTTTGCTTGGTACCGTTATCGGTATGGTGGAATTGTTTGGCGCATTTACAACAACAGGCCATGGTGTAGCCCAGTTTGCGCGTGGTATTTCAGTTGCACTCTACAATACTGCGGCCGGCATTGTTGTAGCCGTACCGGCGATGATTGCTTACCGTTTTTTCCGTACTAAAGTAGATGCAATCCTGATTGATATGGAGCAGCAGGCAATCAAGTTGGTTGAAATTCTTCATGGTGAACGTTAATCCTAACGTTAAATAAATTAACGCTGATATGTAGATTGCTCGGGTCAATTGGTTTGACTCTAGGTAAAAGGAATAACAAATGAACTTTCAACGTGGAAAAAGACACGAAGAACTTGAAATCAACTTCATTCCGTTGATTGATGTATTGCTGGTGATTATTATCTTTTTAATCATTAGCGCAACGTTTTCTCGCACTAATGAGTTGCAAATCAATCTGCCAACTGCAGAAGCAAATGCGCCACAAGACAAACCATTGATGATTGAGGTTGCGGTTGATGCAACAGGCAAGTATTCAATTAATGGTAAAGCTCTGGCTGATGGTACGGTCACAGGTATCGGCGCTGCATTGCAAGCAGCGGCCACCGGAGGCAAAGAGCCTACAATCGTAATTAGTGCGGATGCCAAAAGCACACATCAGTCTGTAGTCAATGTGATGGAAGCATCGCGTGTTGCAGGCTACACCCATATTACATTTGCAACCCAAGCTGGTAATAGTAATTAAGCAAACCCTAATTGCTGTTTTTTATTTAGTTTTTAGAACATTTTCAGTGCTTGGTTTAAAGTTTATCGATACTGAAAATGTTCATGTCCTAAAGATGGCAATCCCCTGAAAATGGCAAAATCCAGACGCATTAAAGAAAAACTCCCGGAAATTACAAACGCAAAAGTATTGTATATGCGCTTGTTGCGCAATGCGTGGCGATATAAGTATGTGTTTGTTACCAGCATCATTTCATTAATTATTCTTTCAGCCAGTAATACTGGTTTTCTTGCACTGATCAAACAGGTTACAGATGAAGGCTTTGTCAAGAAAGCGGCAGACCAAACTGTGTTGCTACCTTTAATGCTGTTTGGTTTAATGGTACTTAGAGGCGTGGCTGGCTTTGTGTCTATTTACACCATGCGCGTTGTAGCCAGAAGAATGGTGGAAGACTTCCGTAAAGAAATGTTTAGTAAGCTGATGCTGCTGCCGGTGCAATATTTTGATGCACGTTCGTCAGGCTCATTAGTGGCCAAGTTCGGTTATGACGTGGAGAGGCTTTCGACAGTAGCAACCCGTTCCTGGCTTAACGTATTGCGTGATATGTTAACCGTTGTAAGTTTGATCGGTTATATGCTTTATCTGGATTGGCGACTTACCTTGGTTTTTGCCTCTATCTTGCCTTTGGTTGCACTTTATCTTAAAAAAATCACGCCAAAACTTAAAGCCAGCGCTAAAAATGTGCAGAACAGTGTTGGCGAAATGACCAAGACAGCCGAAGAGGCAATTAGCGGTCAGCGTATTGTTAAAATTTTTGGCGCCCAGGGTTTCGAGTTTAAGCGCTTTGCTGAAATTGTGACAAATAACCGCCGTATGGAGTTGCGTTTAACACGCATTTCCGGATTGAGTAGTTTTGTGGTGGAATTCTTTGCCGCGTTGTCTCTGGCTTTAATTATCTATTATGCAATGGCAAGTTTTTCGGTAGGTGAGTTTGCCGCGTTCGTAGGCGCTCTGTTGATGCTTATTTCTCCTATCAAGCATATAGCGGCAGCCAACGAAGACTTTCAGGTAGGCTTAACGGCTGCCCAGAGCATTTTCGATGTTATCGATGCGGTGCCTGAACATGATGAAGGAACGATAGAATTACAGCGCACTAAAGGTGAGATTGAGTTTAGAAACGTTACTTTACGCTATGAAAATGCAAGTGGAGTGGCACTTGATAACTTAAGTTTTAAAATCAAGGCTGGGGAAAAGGTTGCTTTGGTTGGCCGTTCCGGCGGCGGCAAAACTACACTGGTGAACTTGCTGCCTCGTTTTTATGAACTGCAGCAGGGAATGATTCTGCTTGATGGTATGGACGTAAGAACCTTGAAGTTGGAAAGTTTGCGTGAGCAATTTGCTTTGGTTAGTCAGGACATAGTGTTATTCAATGATACGATTTTCAATAACATTGCTTACGGTGTATTGCGTGACGCAACTGAAGACGAAGTAATCGCTGCTGCCAAGGCGGCACACGCATGGGAGTTTATCCAGCAGTTGCCTAGCGGATTGCAGAATGAAATCGGTGACCGCGGCGTACGTTTGTCCGGTGGGCAGCGCCAGCGTATCGCCATTGCGCGCGCAATATTGAAAAACGCGCCAATATTGCTGCTGGATGAAGCGACTTCTGCATTGGATACTGAATCTGAGCAGCATGTGCAGGCAGCATTGGATGCATTGATGCAAAATCGAACCAGTATTGTGATTGCGCATCGACTAAGCACTATTGAAAATGCTGACCGCATCATGGTGATGGATCATGGACAAATCGTCGAGGCCGGTTCTCATGATGAATTGATCAAGTTGGATGGTCATTATGCCAAGTTGTATCAAAAACAATTTAGCTAATTTTGTTTAAGATTACCATTATGGTTAATTGGTTTGAGCGACAGTGGATTAGCTATACCCTATGGCATATTCTACTTATTCCATTGTCATGGATATTTGCTGCGCTGGTTTTTGTAAGGCGTTATCTTTATAAAATCAATTGGCTTAAAAGCTACCGTTTAGCCGCTCCTGTCATTGTCGTTGGCAACATCAACGTGGGCGGCACCGGAAAAACCCCTTTGGTAATCTGGCTGGCAGAGCAATTGAAATTAGCAGGATATAAGCCGGGGATAATAAGTAGGGGGTATGGCGGTAATGCCAGCCAAGTTACCGAGGTGTTTTCAGTAAGTGATCCTGTAGTGGTTGGTGATGAGGCTGTGCTAATAGCTACTCGCACAGCTTGCCCCGTATTCGTTTGTGCTGACCGTATTGCGGCCGGAGCTAGCCTGCTTAGAGCCTACCCTGAATGTAACATTATTATCAGTGACGATGGCTTGCAGCATTACCGCATGCAGCGAGATGTGGAAATTGTTGTGTACGATGCAGTAAAAGGTTTTGGTAATGGCGCTTTATTGCCAGCAGGCCCTCTGCGTGAGCCAGTTTCCAGATTAAAAACTGTGGATGCGATGGTCAGTAATGGCAAGGATGAAAGCCGTCGATGGCAACATCTCAACCCAGTCGAAATGCGGCTTGAGTTGTCGGCAATATATAATCTCTTGGATAATCAACAAATCGTGAATGTGCAGGCATTTTCTCAACGCAAAGTGTTGGCGATAGCGGGTATTGGTAATCCGGAACGATTTTTTGATTCACTCAGGCATCTTGGCTTGCAGTTTCAGAGTAAGGTTTACCCTGACCATTATGCGTTTCAAACTCAAGATTTTCAGCAAATTAACACTGACATAATAATGACAGAAAAAGATGCGGTTAAATGCCGTGCATTTGCGCAATCCAACTTTTGGGTATTGTCGGTGAGTGCTGCAATCAAAAATGGTTTAATGCCAGCTATACTTAACAAAATAAGTAGATTTAATTAAAAAATAAAGTTATTCACATTAAATAGATATTTTGAGGCATATATGGATGCAAAGCTCCTGCAAATTTTAGTTTGCCCTGTTACCAAAGGTCCGCTTATATATAACAAAGCAACTAATGAGTTAATCTCAAAATCGGCGCGTCTGGCTTACCCTGTTAGGGATGGCATTCCTGTCTTGTTGGAAGATGAAGCGCGTAAATTAAAGGATGATGAATAAGTTGCCTAGCGCCCAGAACAAACCCCCGGCTTTTTATGTAGTTATTCCTGCCCGCTATTCGAGTACAAGGTTGCCGGGTAAGCCGCTATTGGATATCGCTGGCAAGCCTATGGTGGTGCATGTGGCTGACCGCGCTAGAATTAGCGGTGCAGTTCATACTATTATTGCGACTGATGATTTGCGTATTGTCGAGGCGGCTAAACAGCATGGTTATTATGCAATGCTCACACGTGCTGATCATGTTAGCGGTACGGATCGTATTGCGGAAGTTGCGTTGCGTGAAGGCTGGCAAGATGATGCTATCGTTGTGAACGTGCAAGGTGACGAACCTCTGATTGCCCCTGATCTTATTGCAGAAGTTGCGGCTACCTTAGCTGATAGTCCTGACGCTGTCATGGCAACCGCATGTCATGGTATTCATGCGAAGTCTGATTTTATCAACCCTAATATAGTGAAAGTTGTATTGGATAGGCAAGGCCACGCACTTTATTTTAGCCGTGCGCCTATTCCGTATCCCAGAGATGCTTTTGCAAAAGATTCAGAGTTGCCTTCCGATATGCCTGTATACCGGCATATCGGTATATATGCCTATCGTGCACGATTTTTAAAGCAATATGCAGATTTAGCCCCAGCTGCTATTGAGCATTATGAAAGCCTGGAACAGTTGCGCGTGCTGTATCACGGTTACAAAATCGCAGTAGCAGTTACTGAAAATGCCCCTGCAACAGGCGTTGATACAGAAGCTGACTTAGCTTACGTGCGCAGTGTGATGCGCTAACTCTTGATACCAGGGTAATTTCATGCTGGTATGTAAGGAGCATCAAGTTAAGTTTCTTAATAAAAAGTCACAATAGTTCTTGCGGAAAGCGTATGGGTTTGCTATAGTCTCACCTCTCGACGCAACATAGGTCGAATCGGACGCGGGATGGAGCAGTCTGGCAGCTCGTCGGGCTCATAACCCGAAGGTCACAGGTTCAAATCCTGTTCCCGCAACCAACAAATTTGCAGCAAAAATACAGTCAGTTTTAATTAAGAAATATTTCGAAATTAGGATTGACGAGCTTAGAAAGCTCTGTATAATGCGCACCTCGTTAACGCAAAGCGTAACGCGGTTTGAAATAAAAAGCTCTTTAACAATATAACA